>Ga0055539_1000643_pt1 | contig 9301 bp, 10 predicted proteins | sample AraplaCvi_mCL_r2_2_FD_55039 | JGI IMG/M metagenome (GOLD analysis project Ga0055539, IMG submission 55039) | Arabidopsis root microbial communities from North Carolina, USA - plate scrape CL_Cvi_mCL_r2 | ecosystem: Host-associated > Plants > Roots > Endosphere | place: USA: North Carolina | reverse complement strand
GCCGCCCAGGCGGCCCGGAGCATCAAGCGCATGCGCACGCATTACTGCGGCCTCATCAATGAGTCGCTGATCGGCCAGACCGTCACGCTGTGTGGCTGGGTCAACACCCTNCGCCTGCAGAGCCATGTCGCCTTCGTCGATCTGCGCGACCATGAGGGCATCGCCCAGGTGGTGATCGAGCGCGAGAATGCCGATGCCTTCGCGGTGGCCGGCGAGCTGGGCTACGAGTACTGCGTGCGCGTCACCGGCAGCATCCGCAAGCGCCTGTCGGCCAACGACAAGCTCAAGACCGGCACGGTGGAGCTGCTGGCGGAAAACGTGGAAATTCTCAATGCCGCGAAGGATCTGCCCTTCGCGCTGCACGAGAACCCCAACGAGGACATGCGGATGACCTACCGCTACCTCGACCTGCGCCGCCCCGAGATGCAGACGATGATGCGCACGCGCATCAAGCTGGTGCAGGCGCTGCGCCGCTATCTGGATGCGCGCGGTTTNCAGGACATCGAAACGCCGATCCTGACCAAGGCCACGCCCGAAGGCGCGCGCGACTACCTGGTGCCCAGCCGCGTGCATGCNGGCCAGTTCTATGCGCTGCCGCAGTCGCCGCAGCTGTTCAAGCAGATCCTGATGATGGCCGGTTTCGATCGCTACTATCAGATCGCCCGCTGNTTCCGCGACGAAGACCTGCGCGCNGANCGCCANCCGGAATTCACCCANCTCGACATGGAGTTCGCCTTCGTCGAAGAGCAGGACGTGCAGGATTTCGTCGAAGCGATGATCCGCCACATCTTCAAGGAAGTGGTCGATGTGGAACTGGCTGCATCGTTCCCGCGCATGACGTGGGCTGAGGCGATGCGACGCTACGGTTCGGACAAGCCGGACCTGCGCATCGCGCTGGAACTGGTCGATGTGGCCGACCAGCTCAAACATGTCGAATTCAAGGTGTTCGCCGAACCGGCCAACGATCCGGCTGGCCGCGTGGCCGCGCTGCGCCTGCCCGGCGGTGCCACGCTCAGCCGCAAGGAAATCGACCAGCTCACCGAGTACGTCGCCAAGTACGGTGCGAAGGGACTGGCGTGGATCAAGGTGGAAGACCTTGCCAAGGGACGCGAAGGCATCAACTCGCCGGTGGCGAAGTTCCTCGATGATGCCGCCCTGGACGCCGTGCTCAAGGCGACCGGCGCGCAGTCGGGTGACATGGTGTTTCTCGGCGCCGGCAAGTGGAAAACCGTTACCGACTTCATGGGCGCGTTGCGCCTGAAGGCGGCCAAGGATCGCGGCCTGGTGGAAAACAGCTGGAANCCGCTGTGGGTCACCGACTTCCCGATGTTCGAATACGACGAGGAGGAAAANCGCTTCGTCGCCCTGCATCACCCGTTCACCGCGCCCAAGGTCGACGACATCGCCGAACTGCGCGCCAACGCGGCCAACGCGGTGAGCCGCGGCTACGACATGGTGCTCAACGGCAACGAGATCGGTGGCGGTTCGATCCGTATCCATCGCCCGGACATGCAGAGCGCGGTATTCGACATGCTCGGCATCGGCGCNGAAGAAGCCCAGATGAAGTTCGGCTTCCTGCTCAAGGCGCTGAAGTTCGGCGCGCCGCCGCATGGCGGCATCGCNTTCGGCATCGATCGCGTGGCGGCGCTGATGGCGGGCACCGAATCGATCCGTGACGTGATCGCGTTCCCCAAGACCACCAGCGCGCAGGATCTGATGACGGATGCGCCGTCGATCGTGAGCGAGGCGCAGTTGAAGGAATTGCATGTGGACGTGCGTAAATCGTAAATCGGGAGTCGGGAATCGTTAGAGCGGATACCGCCAGCTCGCGGATGATGGCTCTTCACCATTTCCGATTTACGATTCCCGATTGACGGCATACCGCTCATGACCGAACACATCATCCTCCTGCACGGCCTATGGATGCGCGGCTTCGCGCTGGGCATGCTGCATCGCCGCCTGATGGAAGAAGGCTTTCGCGTCCATCGCTTCGACTACATGAGCGTCGCGGCGACGCAGGAGCACATCCTGGCCCGGCTGCAGGCGAACATGGTCGATTACGCGCCCGGACCGGTGCATCTGGTCGGCCACAGCCTGGGCGGTCTGCTCGCCCTGCGCGCCTGCCTGACGGTGGACGATCTGCCGCCGGGGCGCATCGTGTGCCTCGGTTCGCCGCTGAAGGGTAGCGCCGCGGCGCGCGCTTTTTCCCGCCTCGGGCGCGGTGGCGAAGTCTTGTTGGGCCACAACCGCGAGCTGCTGGAACTGGGGCTGGAAACCTGGAAGGGCCCGCGCGAAGTCGGCGTCATCGCCGGCCGCATGCCGATCGGCCTGGGCGCCATGCTCAGCCCCATCAGCGGCGAGCACGATGGCACGGTGGCGGTGGAAGAAACCATCGTGCCCGGCCTGGCCGGCCATTGCGTAGTGGAAACCAGCCATACCGGGCTGCTGTTTTCGGCCGAAGTGGCGCGATTGACGGCATCGTTTCTGCGTGAGGGCAGCTTTGGCTCCTTCTCCCCTCCGGGGAAAGGGCTGGGGTGAGAGTCATTCTTGCGTGATGTCGCAGCAAGAAACCCCAGCAAAATCAGTCCTACGCAAGATCGCCCCCTCATCCGACCCTTCGGGCCACCTTCTCCTCGAAGGGAAGAAGGAGAGCGGCATGGCGCAATGCAGTAAAATCCCCCGCTTTCCACTTTCAGACCCAAGCCAGGTATCCCCATGGGTAGAGGCCCGTCCATCGAAGGTCGCAAGAATGCCGAAGACGCCAAGCGCGCCAAGGTGTTCACCAAGCTGATCCGCGAAATCACCGTTGCCACGCGTGCCGGCGTGCCCGACCCGGCGCTCAACCCGCGCCTGCGCACGGCCGTGGACAAGGCGCTGACGGCCAACATGTCCAAAGACACCATCGAGCGCGCAATCAAGCGCGGCTCCGGCGCCGACGGTGGCGCCAAGATGGAAGAGCTGCGCTACGAAGGCTATGGCCCGGGCGGCATCGCGCTGATCATCGATGCTTCACCGACAACACCGTCCGCACCGTGGCCGACGTGCGTCACGCGCTGACCAAGCATGGCGGCAACTTGGGCACCAGCGGTTCGGTGGCGTTCCAGTTCACGCGCTGCGGCGAGCTGGTGTTCTCCACCGGCGGCGATGAAGCGAAGGAAGAAAAAATCCTCGAAGCCGCGCTCGACGCCGGCGCCGACGACGTGGTCAACGAACATGGCGAGAGCACGGTGATCTGCGCGCCGGAAAACTTCGAAGCGGTGCAGCAGAAGCTGCTCGAAGCCGGNCTGGATGCGCAGCACGCCGGCGTGGTNATGCGGCCGAACAACCGCACGGCGGTGTCCGGCGAAGTACTGGAGACGCTGACNGACCTGCTCGAAAAGCTCGATGGCCTGGACGACGTCAGCGAGGTCTATCACAACGCGTTGCTGCCCGCCGAGTAACCGGCATCTCAATGATCCGCATCATCGGCATTGACCCAGGCAGCCAGCGCACCGGCATCGGCATCGTGGATGTCGATGCGGCGGGCAAGCTGTCGCATGTGTTCCATGCCGCCCTGGTGGTGGCCGGCGAAGAGGATTTCACGCGCCGGCTCAAGCGCATCTTCGAAGGCGTGGATGAAATCATCACCGCCCATCGCCCGGTCGAATGCGGCATCGAGCGCGTGTTCATGGCGCGCAATCCCGATTCGGCGCTCAAGCTGGGGCAGGCACGCGGCGCCGCGATCTGCGCGGTGGTGAACCGCGGCATCGCGGTGCACGAATATGCGGCCACCGAAGTGAAGAAGGCAGTGGTCGGCGGTGGGCGCAGCGACAAGACCCAGGTGCAGCACATGATCGGTGTATTGCTCGGACTCAAAGGCCCGATCCAGGCGGACGCGGCCGACGCGCTGGCGATCGCCGTCGCGCACGCGCATACCCGTTCCAGTCTCGAACGCGTGGGCATCCCGCGCATGGCATGGAGGCGTCGCCGATGATCGGCCGGCTCAGAGGCATTCTCGTTTCCAAGCAGCCGCCGTGGCTGCTGGTGGAAGTCGGCGGCGTGGGTTACGAACTGGAAGCGCCCATGTCCACCATCTACGACCTGCCGCAGACCGGCAAGGAAGTGACGCTGCTCACCCATTACGCGGTGAAGGAAGACAGCGTGGCGCTGTACGGTTTTCTGCACGAATCGGAGCGCACGTCGTTCCGCAACCTGCTGAAGGTCAGCGGCATCGGTGCGAAGACGGCGCTAGCGGTGCTGTCGGGCGTATCCACCCAGGATTTCGCACGTCTGGTGCAGGCGGGTGATGTGGTGGCGCTCACCAAGATTCCCGGCATAGGCAAGAAGACGGCCGAACGCATCGTGGTGGAGTTGCGCGATCGCGTGGATGGTCTGGGCGTCAGCATGCCTGGCCTGTCCGCCGCGCCGGGCACGCCGGCCGATCCGGCGGCCGAAGCGACCGTGGCGCTGCAGCAGCTCGGCTACAAACCGGCCGAAGTAAGTCGATTGGTGCAGAAGGTGGCCGAAGCCGGCGACAACGCCGAAACCATTATTCGCAAGGCGCTGCGCGCCGCATTAGGGAGTTGAACCGTGGGTCACGACACTCATCATGGCTTGGGTGAAGCCGAGACCAAGAAACGGCTGGCCGCACTGTCGCTGGGCGCCATCGGCGTGGTCTATGGCGACATCGGCACCAGCCCGCTGTACACCTTGCAGACCGCGCTCAGCCACGACGGCATGCATCCCTCGTCGGAAAGCATCTACGGCGTGTTGTCGCTGATCTTCTGGGCACTGATCATCGTGGTGTCGCTGAAATACGTACTGTTCATCATGCGCGCCGACAACAAAGGCGAGGGCGGCATCATGGCGCTGATGGCGCTGGCGTTGCGCGGCGTGGGCGGTCAGCCAAAGCTGCGCTGGCTGCTGGCGATCGTCGGCATCTTCGGCGCCGCGCTGTTCTACGGCGACGGCGTGATCACGCCGGCCATTTCCGTGCTGTCCGCGGTGGAAGGCGTGAAGGTGGCCGCGCCCGGATTGGCGCATTGGGTGGTGCCGGTCACGGCGGTGATCCTGTTTTTCCTGTTCGCGTTGCAGCGGCACGGTACGGAACGTGTAGGCAGGTTGTTCGGCCCGGTGATGGTGATCTGGTTCATCGTCATCGGATTGCTGGGTGCGCGCATGATCCTGACCGAGCCGCATGTGCTGTACGCGCTCAACCCCTATTACGGTGTGCGCTTCTTCATCACCCATGGCGTCCAGGCTTACATCGCACTGGGCAGCGTCGTGCTGGCGGTGACCGGTACCGAAGCGCTGTATGCGGACATGGGGCATTTCGGCAAGCGGCCGATCCGCATGGCCTGGTTCAACTTTGTGTTGCCCGCGCTGGTGCTCAACTATTTCGGCCAGGGCGCTTTGTTGCTCAGCCATCCGGAAGCGATCGACAATCCGTTTTTCAAGATGGTGCCGTCGATGCTGCTGTATCCAATGATCGCCCTGGCTACCGTAGCCACCGTGATCGCTTCGCAAGCGGTGATCTCCGGTGCGTTCTCGATGACGCGCGAGGCGATGTCGCTGGGTTACTCCATGCGCATGCCGGTGGTGCACACCTCGCGCGAGATGTCTGGCCAGATCTTCGTGCCGTGGATCAATGCCTTCCTGCTGGTGATGGTGCTGCTGGCGGTGTTCGGCTTCCGCAGTTCGGAGAACCTGAGCGCGGCCTACGGTATTGCGGTGACCGGCACCATGGCCATCACCACCGTGCTGGCGTTGTTCGTGGCGCGCCACCAGTGGGGCTGGCGCGTGCCGACCTTGCTGGTGGTCGGTACGGTGCTGCTGACCATCGATCTTTCCTTCTTCACTGCCAACCTGATCAAGGTGGAATACGGCGGCTGGTTCCCGCTGGTGCTGGGCCTGGCCGTGTTCATCGTGATGACTACCTGGCGCCGCGGACGCGAGCTGGTGGTGCGCGAGATCAAGCAGGGCGGCCTGGCGCTGTCGCCCTTCATCGAGAACATCACCGAGCACCCGCCGCTGCGCGTGCCTGGCACTGCCGTGTTCCTCACCGCCAACCAGAACGCGGTGCCGCATGCGCTGCTGCACAACCTCAAGCACAACAAGGTGCTGCACGACCGCAACGTGATGTTGACGGTAGACGTGCTGGAAACGCCTTTCGCCGATCGCGAGGAACGCATCCACCTCACGTCGCTGGGCAGCGACTTCTACGGCCTGGAGGTGCGTTTCGGCTTTGCCGAAGATCCGAACATTCCGCTGGCGTTGTCCAAGTGCGCCAAGGCCGGCCTGCCGTTCGACCTGATGGACACCACCTTCTTCCTGTCGCGCGAGAACATCGTCGCCGACAAGCGTCGCCCCGGCATGGCGCTGTGGCGCGATCGCCTGTTCGCCTTCATGTCGCGCAATGCGCTACCGGCTACGGCGTTTTTCCAGATTCCGGGCAATCGCCTGATCGAGCTGGGGACGCAGGTGGAGATTTGATGGGAGGGCCATGCGGCCGCGCAATCCCGCATGGCCGTCCCAGCCGACTCGCTCCTCTTCACACGCTTCTGGTCCCATAATCCCCGCATGTCCGATCACCGCATCATCACCGCTGCCGCCCAGCTCGACGACGAAGCACTCGAGGCGTCGATCCGTCCGAAGCGGCTCAGCGAATATCTCGGTCAGCAGGCGGTGCGCGAGCAGTTGTCGATCTATATCGAAGCGGCGAAGAGACGCAGCGGTGCGCTCGATCATGTGCTGATCTTCGGTCCGCCCGGCCTGGGCAAGACCACGCTGAGTCATGTGATTGCCAACGAGTTGGGCGTGAACATCCGCTCCACTTCCGGTCCGGTGCTGGAACGCGCGGGCGATCTCGCGGCGCTGCTCACCAATCTCGAAAAGAACGACGTGCTGTTCGTCGACGAGATCCATCGCCTTTCGCCGGTGGTGGAGGAAGTGCTCTATCCGGCAATGGAAGATTTCCAGATCGACATCATGATCGGCGAAGGCCCCGCCGCGCGTTCGATCAAGCTGGATCTGCCGCCGTTTACGTTGATCGGCGCGACCACGCGCGCGGGTCTTTTGACGGCGCCTTTGCGCGATCGCTTCGGCATCGTGCAGCGACTGGAGTTCTATTCGCCGGACGAGCTCACCGCGATCGTGCGTCGTTCGGCGCGCATCCTGGGCATCGGTTGCGAACTCGATGGCGCGCAGGAAATCGCACGCCGTTCGCGTGGCACGCCNCGCATCGCCAACCGCCTGCTGCGCCGCGTGCGCGATTACGCCGAGGTGCGTGCAGACGGCCATATCACGCTGGCGGCAGCGCAGGCGGCAATGACCATGCTCAAAGTCGATGCCGAAGGTTTCGACGAGCTGGATCGCCGCCTGATCACCATCATCATCGAGAACTTCGATGGCGGTCCGGTCGGCGTCGAATCACTGGCCGCCGCGCTCAGCGAAGACCGCGGCACGCTGGAAGACGTGGTCGAGCCCTATCTGATCCAGCAAGGCTTCCTTATCCGCACTGCCCGCGGTCGCATGGCCAGCGCGAAAGCCTGGCGCCACCTTGGCCTCACGCCGCCNCCGCGGCAACCGCAGCCGAGCGATCTGTTTGGTGGCAGCGATGGCTGACCGACTTGCCATGAACCGCTCCCTCTCCTGNGGGCAGGGGAGGGAGCCAACATATCGCATCACNGAGATCGGACGCTGATGGTTGCAACCCCTTTCACCTGGCCCGTGCGCGTCTANTGGGAAGACACCGACGCCGGCGGCGTGGTNTATCACGCCAGCTACCTGCGCTTCCTCGAGCGCGCCCGCACCGAATGGCTGCGTGCNCTGGGCGTGGACCAGATGGCGTTCAAGCAGGCGACCGGCTTGGCCTTCATGGTGCACCGGATGGAGATCGACTTCCTCAAGCCCGCCCTGCTGGACGATGAACTGACGGTCACGGTNGAAGTCAAAGATCGGCGTTCAGCCAGTATTCTTTTCGCGCAAACGATCAGCCGTGCGGATGGCGCCTTGCTCGTGCAGGCGCAGGTTCGTGCGGCGTGCGTGGACCTGAAACGGATGCAGCCCGCGCGGATTCCGGATGACATNATCGGCCGGATCGANCGCGTTCCGGCCTGATTCCCAGTAATTACGTACCCATGTGGTGGAGAACCCCCAAGCCATGAACGGTGGATTGAACGTTTTTGAGATCGTTTCGAACGCAAGCTGGCCAGTGACGCTGGTGATGCTGGCGTTGCTGGTGTTCTCCTTCCTGTCCTGGGTGATCATCATCCGCAAGTACGCGCAGCTCAAGGCCGCGATGACGAACGCCGAATCCTTCGAGGAGCGCTTCTGGTCCGGNGCGGACCTGGCGCAGNTGTTCCGCGAAGTGAGCAACAACGGCGGCAACAACGGCGGNATGGAGAACATCTTCGAATCCGGCTTTCGCGAATTCGTGCGTCAGCGCCAGCGNCGCAGCACCGACGTGCGCACGGTNATCGAAGGCTCCGAGCGCGCGATGCGCGTGGCCGGCACCAAGGAAATCGGNTTGCTGGAACGCAACCTGGAATTCCTCGCCAACGTCGGCTCCATCAGCCCNTACGTGGGCCTGTTCGGCACGGTGTGGGGCATCATGGGCGCGTTCCAGGGCCTGGGCGAAATGAAGGACGTCACCATCGCCGTGGTCGCGCCGCACATTTCCGAAGCGCTGATCGCCACCGCCATGGGCTTGTTCGCCGCGATNCCCGCGGTGTGGGCCTACAACCGNTACGCCAACAAGGTCGAACGCGTCGCTTCGCGCTACGAAGTGTTCCAGGAAGAGTTCTCCTCCGTACTGCAGCGCCAGATCCAGATCGACGAAAATCACTGAGAGGCCCGCGACCATGCACAGTTCCGCGCGCCACAAGCGTCTGAAGCTCAAATCCGAAATCAACGTCGTGCCCTATATCGACGTGATGCTGGTGCTGTTGATCATCTTCATGGTCACCACGCCCATGCTCAATGCGAACGTCNACGTCAACCTGCCGCAGGCCAATGCCAANTCGCTGCAGGACAAGAAGGANCCGGTGATCGTCTCGGTGGATACCCAGGGCCAGATGTATCTCACCCTCGGCACCAGCAAGAAAGAACCCATCGACGCCGATGCGTTGAAGGTGAAGGTCGGCGCGTTCGTCAAGCAGAATCCGGANGTGAGCGTGCTGGTNGCGGGCGATCGCGACGGCAAGTACGACGGCGTGTACAANGTGCTGGCCCTGCTGCAGCAAGCAGGGGTGGCCAAGGTCGGTTTGATGAGTGCGCCGGAGTCGGGCAAGCCGAATGGACGATCGTAACAAGAGTCCTCTTT
>Ga0055539_1000642_pt1 | contig 9320 bp, 8 predicted proteins | sample AraplaCvi_mCL_r2_2_FD_55039 | JGI IMG/M metagenome (GOLD analysis project Ga0055539, IMG submission 55039) | Arabidopsis root microbial communities from North Carolina, USA - plate scrape CL_Cvi_mCL_r2 | ecosystem: Host-associated > Plants > Roots > Endosphere | place: USA: North Carolina | reverse complement strand
GATCAGAAGAAGCGCGCTGCAGGAAGGGCGATAAACAGGCTCACTTGATCTTGACGACGACTTTGCCCTTCGCGTGACCTGCTTCGACGTAGGCCAGGGCCTCGTTGGTTGATTCGAATGGGAAGATCCTGTCCATCACAGGGCGAATGGTTCCAGCCTCGACAAGCTGGGTGATCTCCCGCAACTGAGGACCGTTGGCCCGCATGAACAGGAACACATACCTCAGATCACGATGGCTCGCCTTTTTCCTGACGCCCGCACTCAATAGACGGGCAATGAGCCTGACGAACCACGGCGCTCCGATGTCTTTTGCGAATGCAGGATCAGGAGGGCCGGAAATCGAAACGAGCGTTCCGCCAGGTTTCAGCACGCGCAGGGATTTGTCCAGCACTTCCGCATTCTGGCTGTGCAGGACCACATCGCAGTGCTGCAGCACTTTCTCGAAGTCGTCCTTCCTGTAATCGATGACAACGTCCGCCCCGAGGCTGTTCACCAGCAACGCATTGGCGCTGCTCGTGGTGGTGGCTACGGTGGCCCCAAGATGCTTGGCCAGCTGAATAGCGAAGGTGCCAACGCCGCCTGATCCCGCCTGGATGAATACCTTCTGGCCCTTCTTCAGGCGGGCTTTTTCAACCAGGGCTTGCCAGGCCGTCAGGCCGACCAGCGGGATCGAGGCGGCTTCTTCCATGGTGATGTTCCTTGGCTTGGGCGCGACATCGTTTTCGTTCACCGCGATGAATTCCGCAAAGGTACCGATGCGGTGATCGGGCGCCCGTGCATAAACCTCGTCGCCTATTTTGAATTGTCGAACGCGCGATCCAACTTGAACCACGACGCCGGCCACGTCATGCCCCAATACAAGCGGCATGCGGTAAGGCAGGATGAACTTGAACTCGCCGCTCTTGAGCTTGAAATCCAGCAGGTTCACGCCTGCAGCATGGACCTCGATCAATACATCGTCGTCCCCAGGCAGAGGCTTCGGCATGTCGCCGAGCCGCATCGTCTCCTTCTTGCCGTACCGGTCCACGATGAACGCTTTCATCATGCGCTCCGTGCCTGCAACGCATCGAGCTGAAGGTCTCTTCGAATCCCAGCGTCCATCAGCCTGGCCGGTGCGTACTTGCGAAGGAGCTGCAAGCCGCGCGCCCGCCCTCCGGCGGTGTATCGGAGCTTCGGGCGGGTCGCCAGGGCGGCTCGCAACACGGTGTCGGCGACAACACCCGGCTTGTCTCCAGCCTCGACAAGCTCTTTCGCTCTTTCCGCCAAAGCCGCACGAATCTCGCGGTATTCATCGAGCTTCGAGTCGGGCTCCAGAAAGTTCGCCTCGAACTGCGTCTTCGTGTACGCAGGNTCGATGACCGANACCCGGATGCCTCGCGTGCGCAGTTCATGATCGAGCGATTCCGAGTAGCCTTCGACCGCGTGCTTGNTTGCCGCGTAGAGCGCCCCGTANGGCATCGGCAGGAAACCAAGCACGGAACCTATNTTGATGATGCGGCCACCNCCTTGCTGTCGCATATGGGGCACGACGGCGCGAGTCATGCGGATCAGCCCGAAGAAGTTGGTATCAAAGATCGCTTGCGCTTGCTCGATCGAACTTTCCTCCGCTCCAGCGGGCGCGACGCTGAAGCCCGCGTTGTTGACGAGCAGATCGATGCGGCCTTCTCGCCGGATCACTTCTTCGACCGCAGCCTTGGCCGACTCTTCCCGAGTCACGTCGAGCGACAACATCGCAAAGGATTGCTGATCCGCCTGCGCNGCGCGTCTGCTGGTGCCGTAGACCGTGTANCCCGCGGCGGCGAGACGCTCCGCCGTGGCCTTGCCGATGCCCGAGGAAGCACCGGTGACCAGCGCGATAGGTTTCTTGGATTTCATGAAAATGCCTTTTGACGTGTCGTCGTGAATTGGATTGGACGAGGCAACGCGCCCCATCGGTTCAATGCGGTGTCGCTCTCCGACGACCTCATTATGATAATCATCATATTTCTGTTCAAAAAAAAGCCATTGCAGCACCACTCAGGCAACGGCTGGGACAAGGTGATTCAGTGCCGCCTTCAATAACGCATCGGAGAGCGCGGAGTCATCGACAGCGCGCGCCATGACCAGGGCGCCAACCATCGTCGCTGCGGTGACCAGTGCGTGCTCATGCGCGCCCGGCTGTCCCCAATCGGGCGATTGACGGGCAATCACATCGATCATTTCCTTGATGCGGCGCGTGGCGGCCCGACGAACCTCCTGCGCCTGGCGCGGCATCTCCGAACCGAGCGCCGCGACNGGACAGCCCAGTTCCGGGCTTTNAAGGTGCTCTTTTGACAAGTAGGCGCTCAGCAATCGCTGCAATGCCTGCTCCGGCGGCGCAGAGGCGGCGATGTGCGCAGATGCGGCAACGGCCTCGGCGCCGGCGCGATCCGCCGCCTCGGCCAGCATCGCCTCTCGTGAAGCGAAGTGCGCATAGAACCCACCGTGGGTGAGGCCAGCTTCCTTCATGATGTCGGCGACACTGGTACCGTCATAGCCACTGCGACGAATGGCGCGCGCGGCGGTTTCGACGATGCGTTCGTGCGTCGTTTCCTTGGATCGGGTAACCGTTCGNTTCATATTATGAGCATCATATTTGNATTCCTTCTTGAAATGCAAGCGGCACGTGGCGGCTACCTCAGTGTTGCTGGCCGATAAGCACATGCTTTGGCTGTCACGTCGCGTGAGTGCCGCGCCAAAGCCTGCATAAGTCGTTGTTTATGTTGGACGTGATGCAAAGTGCGCGCAGCACCTGCCACTGCGGCACAGACCTGATCCCCAAACCTGCGCGCGCATTGGCTTTCGTACTCAATAGCGCCGCTGGCACCGCTCGCAGAAGAAACTGCGGCGCTTGCGCTGGCCCAGGTATCCGCGCGATAGCGGAATCCCGTGTACCGGGCACTGGCCCTTGTTGTGCACCAGCCAGTGCTTGCGCAGCACGTGTGCTTTTTTCCAGTCCAGAAACCGNAAACTGTACGCGCGTGCCTGCGCCACGATTTCGTTGGCCTTTCTCGCTGATAGGTCGCCCACCAGCGAAAGCGGATGCACCTTGCACAGGTACAACACTTCGTTCTTGATGATGTTGCCGACGCCGGCGAAAACATCCTGGTCGAGCAAGGCGTCGCACACGAGTGTTTCAGGCATGGCGCGAAATTTCTTGCGCACGAATTTCTCATCCCACTCGTCGGACATGATGTCCACGCGCCAGTCGTACGTTTCCCTCGGATCGCCTTCCAGCAGCTTGACCGAGCAATTGTAGAANTGAAGTTCGCCGTTCGGAAAGGTAAGGCCGAGCCGCGGCGNGATNTCCTTGCGCTCGTTGATCAGATAGCTGCCGAACATCAACAGATGCACGCGCACGTAGAAGCCATCGAACACGATCAGGGTCTGCTTGCCGAAGCTTCGAAGATCCACCACACGCTGGCCTTCGATGCGTTCAATGTCGATCTTGGCGTTGCCTTCGGCGCGCGACACCACTTTGCCGATGAAGATCGACGCTTCGTCGCGGAGGATCGCAATGGATGGACCTTCCGGCATGGGCCGCCTGACTCCACATCTTCACGCTCGTGCGTTCGACTGGATTTTTCCACGCCTGATGTGGACGACGCTTGAAACCGGCGTCGCAGTCCGAAATCAGAACACCGGTGGCGGCAAGGTTTGCGACGGCGGCGTCCGCACCAGGCCCAGCAAATCGTCGTTCAACATCGACGCATGCGTCGCGAACAAGCCATGGCCGGCGCCTTCGTAAGGGCGAAAAATGCTTCCCGGCAAAAAATCCGAGGTGCGCCGGCCATTCATGGCAAACGGAGCAATGCGATCCTCCGTGCCGTGGATCACCAGCGATGGCAGGTTGATCGCNGCCGCCATGTCGCCGGTGAAATCCGTTTCCGCGAATGCCCTTACGCAGCCCAGCATCGCGATGCGCGACGCCGGTTCGGCCAGCGACGTGATCCATTCCAGCTTTGCACGGTTGATGCTGGACGTATCGAACAGCTGCCCCACGAATTGGTCGATATAGGTGAAGCGGTCCGCGCGTATGCGAGTAAAGATGTCGTCGAATTTCGCCTCGTCGGCGCCTTCCGGGTTGTCCTTGCTCTTCGCCATGGACGGCGTGATCGCGCTCACCAGGGCAAAACGCTGGATGCGCTGGCCGAGATGGCGGCTCATGTAGCGCACCACTTCGGCGGCGCCCATGGAAAAACCGACCAGGGTCACGTCGTGCAGATCGAGCGCGTCGAGCAACGCCTTGAGATCATCGACGAAACGGTTGAAGTTGTAGCCGTCGGCGGGCTTTGACGACTTGCCGAAACCACGGCGGTCATAGGCGATGACGCGACAGCCGCCGCTGGCCAGCGCAAAGATCTGCTCCTCCCACATTGCATGATCGAACGGCCAGCCATGCAGCAACACCACCGGCGGACCGTAGCCGATATCTTCGTAATACAGCTCGATAGGGCGGCCCAGACTATCCGTTTCGACCTGCANCATGCTCATGGGATTCTCCTATTCTCCAGCAGAATTTAACGTTGCCGCCATGAAGATGATGTCGCCGCGACACNCTCGCACNCCGTTTTGCGCANCGCTTTCATTTGGCCGATGTCTTCGACGCGGGTTTGNTGCTCTGCTCTGGAGTGTCCTGTTGTGGAAATAGATAGCTGGCGTGTGGATTGGCCATTTCCACNCCGATCTCGCGGAAGCGCCGCAGAATGCGCCGGTTGAGTTCGCGCTGCACGCCCCAGCGTCCGCGGTCGGTGCATTGCATCTGGCCGACCAGGGTGATTTTCGAACCATCCATCGCATCCACGCCCCATATTTCCAGGTCTTTCAGGATCAACTTCTGATATGCCGGATCGGCGCGCAGTTCCTTGCCGATCTTTTTCAGTTCTTCCATCGCGCGGTCGGCATCCGCACCGTAGGCGATGCTCACGCTCATCGCGGCGTTGCCCACGCCGCGGTTGGTGTTGTTCACCGTGGTCACGGAACTGAAGGGAATGGTGTAGAGCGAACCGTCGCCGCCGCGCAAGCGCACCGTGCGTACGGAAAGGTATTCCACCGTGCCGGAAACACCGGCCACGGTCACCCAATCGCCCACCTGCATCGCGTTTTCCATCAACAGGAAAATGCCGGTGATGAAATCCTGTACCAGCTTCTGCGAACCGAAGCCCAGCGCTACGCCGACGATGCTGGCGCTCGCCAGCAGCGGCGTCGTGTTGATGCCGATCTCGTTCAAGGCGGTAAGCCCTATCACCAGCACCACGATGATAAACAAGCCGGTGCGCATCATCGGCAACAGGGTGCGCAAGCGTGCCGCGCGCATCAGGTCGCCATGCTCGGTCCATAGCGCAATGCGACGTTCGATGCTGTAGCTCGCCGCTTCCCACACAGACACCGCGATTACCGCCGCCACCAGGATCGTCACCGCCGCAGACGTAAGGCTGCGGCCCACCGGACCTTTCGCAAACCATTCGATCGCATCCAGGCCCCAAGCCTGGAACAGCGCGATAACGGTGAACACCGTCATGAAGAACGAAACGAGCCCGCTGATGATCGGGTAGTAGCGCCGCGCGAGCCGCACGCGTGCACCATCGGCCGAGGCGCTGTCGCCATCGCGAAGGCGGAACATGCGACCAAGTGCGCCTTGCACGAGAATCGTCACGATTCTTGCAGCAATCAGGATGCCCGCGGAAACGCCGATAAAGTGGATCAGCTTGGGAAAGCCGTCCTCCACGCCCAACGCCCACACTACCCAGGCGCCGATGACAAAGACGACTGCAAACAGCACCCACACGCGCGCCAGCCAGTTGCGTGCACCAGCCAATGCTCCGTGTGCACCGGGCTTTGCCGCAATCGCGCGGCCCACCGGCACGCGCAGCTGCAGGATAAGGATCACCGCGGCGATATGCGCAAACAGCGATATGAGCTTGATGAACGCCAAACGGCTGGCTGCGCCGCCACCCAGGTTCGCCAAGGCATCGCCTACGGCCATGCCGAATGCGGCGACGATCACGATGCAGCGCATCCAGGTCAGCACCGTCCGCGTCGTCGCGTGGCTGACCCGCAGCACGCATAACCCCGGCCCTTCCGGTGACACCAGCAAGCGCAGCACGGCCATGGTGATGCGCGTGCTGACATAGGCGTTGATGAAACTGCTGCCACGGCATGGATGCGCTCGTCGTCGCCGTCGACACCACGCAGCACCAGGCCGGATACGACAAAAAACACCACCAGCGGAAGCAGGTTGATCAGCAGCGCGCCGAAGGAAAACACCAGATGGTGCAAGGTATTGGCATAGCGCGCCGGCCGCGCACGATCCGGGGCTTTGCCAGGCGCGGGCGCAGCGGCTTCAGGCATGGGCGCACTCGTCGGCGGCGGACCCGCCGCATTCTGTTCGCCTACGTGCACAGGTTCTACGCGATCGACGCCGTCTTTGTGGGTGTGCACCAGCGCTACCGCGCTGGATGGCGGCTGCACGCCGGCCATCGATTTGGCCTGCTCAGCCATTTGCGCTTCGGAGACTTTCGCCGCCTGCGCCTCCCGTTGCGCGAGCGCACGTTCGCGTTTCTCGCGGCTGCGGTCGCGCTCCTCCACCGCATTGGCCTTGGCCACCAGTGCGCGCAATGGGCGCTTGAGCAGAAAGTGGAACAGCCACTCGAACAGCACNCCCGCCGCAAAGACCCCAGCCAGTGCAGCGCCCGTGTGNAGCAACAGATCGCGGTCGGCGGCGTTGGCGATGTGGCCGCCGGAGCGTGCAAACAGCACGAACAAAGCAAGCAGCGAAGCCCATGCCTGGTTGAGCTGGACACCCAGCCCCGTCGCCCATTGGCTGATCTGGCGCAGGCTGCGTTCGATCAGGCCATTGGCTTGCAAGGGCACGATGCCGGCAGGTTTGGCAGCCGGCTTGGCCGCTGCGGCGGCGCTCTTGGACGATGGCGCTGCGCTGGTTTTGCCGGACGGATCGGCAGCCTGCGTGGTGCCTGCTTGCACGCAGGATGAAACGGTACTGCTCGATGCCGGCGCCGATGGCGCGAACTCGGATGCGTGCAGCGGCAATGCAACGTACAGGCACGTAGACAGACTGAAGAGCAGCGTCCGCGTGGCNTTGCCGAATGGAACCAGAAAGGGCGTTCTATTCACTGCGATCCATGTGTACCACCACTGATGCACCTGCTACCGCGCAATCATTCCGGCATGCGGAAATGACAAGCGATCTGCACGTCCGCGGTGGATCAGCGGCCATACCTCTCAACCAGGAAAAACCACCCCGCACCGTGCACNGCCTTTCGTAAAAGTGGCGTGCATGGAAAGTTGTTCACACCTTTATCCGCTATCCCATGGTGGAGATTTCGCGTGCGCGATCGCTTCGATTCGTCTCGCGATCTTCACTTTGCCACACCGTTAGCTGTACGGAAGTTTGATCATCGGAGCCCTAACCTCAAGCATAAATCTGCAAAAGAAGGGCGAATCGTCGCCTTGCAGCCATATCATGAGATCAAATGGAATGAGCATCGCCAAACCCGTACACAGGACACATCACCCCAATCATCACCAGAAGCGAGAAGTCGTCTCCGGCGTGCATCGGCGCCGATCCGAGCCGCCGGCCACCGCCGTGCGCGGCGATCGAAGCGCTGGAAAGATCCTTTTCGTCACCACCGAAATGACCGATTTCGTCAAAGCCGGCGGCCTGGGCGACGTATCCGCCGCCCTGCCCCGCGCATTGGCCAAGGATCACGACGTGCGCGTGCTGCTGCCTGGTCATCCGAAGGTCCTCGCGGCTGCGCGCTCCATGCGCATGGTCGGCAAGACCCTCGAACATCANGCATTGCCGGCATGCGAAATCGGCGAGATCAAGACCAGTGATGGACTGACCATCCTGGTGCTGTGCAATGCCGAGTTGTACGAGCGCGAAGGCTCGCCCTATACCGATGCGCACGGCCACGAATGGCCCGACAACGCCATTCGCTTCGGTACGCTTTCGTATGCGGCGGCGGAGATCGCGCTCAATCATGCGCAGATGGACTGGCGTCCGGATCTGCTGCATCTGAACGACTGGCCTTGCGCGNTGGCCACGCATTACATGGATGGCGAAAGCAACGCCGTACCTANCGTGCTCACCATTCATAACCTGGCTTACCAGGGCGTNTTTCCTGCCTCGACCGCCGCCACGATCGGCATGACGCGCAAGCGCACGGAGCACGAGCCGCGCGGACGCNTTTCGTTCCTGCATGAAGGCGTCGCCAAGGCAACGTATCTCACCACCGTCAGCGAATGCTACGCCCGTCAGATCACTCANCCGGCGCACGGTTGCGGANTGGACACGCTGTTGCACAAGCGCGCGCAGGAAGGCCGCCTGGCCGGCATCGTCAACGGCATCGACCCGAGTTGGGATCCGCAGCGCGATCCGGCGCTGGTGGCGCCATTCGCCATCGGCCAGTGGGACGAGCGCTTGCAGAACACGCACAGTCTGCGCGCGGAAATGGGCTTGCGCGAACAAAGCGGCCCGTTGTTTGCGGTGATCTCGCGCATGGTGCAGCAAAAGGGCGTGGACCTGATTTGCGAAGCGGCGCCGCAGATCATTGCGGCGGGTGGACAGCTTGCCTTGATTGGTCGCGGTGATCCTTCGATCGAACGCACCATCGCGCGCTTGCCGCGACGCTTCCCCGGGCGTGTCGCCGCGCATATCGGTTTCGAGGAAGGGTTGGCGCGGCGCATGTTCGCCGGCGCGGATTTCCTGCTGATGCCATCGCGCTACGAGCCCTGCGGCCTCAGCCAGATGTACGCGCAATCGTATGGCTGCCTGCCGATCGCACATGCCACCGGCGGCCTGGTCGACACCATCGAAGATGGCGTTACCGGTTTGCTGTTCCGCGATGCGACCGTTTCCGAATTGCGCCGCTGCCTGCAGCGCGCCTTCCGCATCTTCGCCGAACCGTTGCTGCTCAATGCCATGCGCGGCGCGGCGATGCTTGAGAAGCACGACTGGGATGGCCCTGGTCGGCAATATGCCGCCTTGTACCAGCGCATGTTGCCCAAGCATCAGTCCAGTGCTGCTGCGCAGTCCGCGCCGTCCACGCGCGAGGAGAAGAGTTATGTCCATCCGTAAGGNGGGCACANCATGGCGCGCACGCACGACGCCNGTGCCCTGGCGGTCGNCGGAGCCNAGGTGGATCACGCAGTGTCGGACAGTCTTGCAAAAGGTTACGNCGTGAGAAGCGATCGCGGCGTGGCCGTGGCACCCGCGGCGCGTGCGCATGCATGCATGCCGGCAGACATCCTGGAGGCGCTGGACAAGGGCCGTTGCGGCG
>Ga0055539_1000640_pt1 | contig 9355 bp, 7 predicted proteins | sample AraplaCvi_mCL_r2_2_FD_55039 | JGI IMG/M metagenome (GOLD analysis project Ga0055539, IMG submission 55039) | Arabidopsis root microbial communities from North Carolina, USA - plate scrape CL_Cvi_mCL_r2 | ecosystem: Host-associated > Plants > Roots > Endosphere | place: USA: North Carolina | reverse complement strand
GCAACGTTGGGGTTCGGCTGCGCCTCAGCCCAACCTACTGAACATTAGGCGCTATCAAAACACGTATGCCTTATGTCACTGTCCCTGGCATAACGAATGCGCTGTGCTGACAACTTGGCTACGAGGGGTTCTCGATGCGAGGGGAAGACGTCAATCACGCGATGACGCGCCGCGACCTGTTGCGCTTGATTGGGGTCAGCGCAGGCGGTGCGGCGATGTATGCGGCCATGAACCGGTTGGGCTTTGCAGCCTCATCGCCCTACAAAGGCACACCCACGCTGCAAGGCGCGCCACGCGGCACATCCGTGCTGATTCTCGGCGCGGGATTGGCCGGGATGGTGGCAGCGTATGAGCTGCGCGCGGCCGGCTACAAAGTGCAGGTGCTGGAATACAACGCGCGTCCCGGTGGCCGCAACTGGACGCTGCGCGGCGGCGATAGCTACACCGAACTCGGCGGCGTTACCCAGCACTGCCAGTTCGATCGCGGCCTGTATATCAATCCGGGCCCATGGCGCATTCCCTATCACCATCGCGGCTTGCTCGATTACTGCAAGAAACTCGACATACCGCTCGAACCGTTCGTGCAGGTCAACTACAACGCTTATCTGCACCGGGCCGATGCGTTTGGTGGCAAACCGCAACGCTACCGCGCGATCAACGCCGACTACCGCGGGCACGTCGCCGAACTGCTTGCCAAAGCCACGCAGCAAAGCAAACTCGATGCGCAAGTAAGCAAGGACGATCAAGCCTTGCTGCTCGACTCGCTGCGCCAGTGGGGAGCGCTCGACAAGAACTACGCCTACGCCGCCGGTCCCGCCGCCAGCAACCGTCGCGGCTACGCAAAACTGCCGGGNGGCGGCCTGACCGCGAAGCCATTGGATTCACAGCCGCTGCAACTGCACGACGTGCTCGATTCGCGCNTGTGGTCGGGGCTTACCGATGGCGAAATCTTCGAGTTCCAGACCACGCTGTTCCAACCGGTGGGCGGCATGGGGCGCATCGGCGAAGCNTTCGGGCAGCACTTGAAAGAGGTCATCCGCTACAACGCCAAGGTCACCNCCATTCACCAGGACGACCACGGCGTCACCGTCAGCTACGAAGACGCACGCCATCCAGGCCNCGCACAGACAGCGCATGCCGATTGGTGCATCTGCACGATTCCACTGTCCATCCTCAGCCAGATTCCGATCAACGTGAGTGCGCCGATGGCCGAGGCGATCGGCGCGGTGCCTTACGCCGCTTCGGTGAAAATAGGCCTGCAATTCAAGCGACGCTTCTGGGAAGAGGACGAAGGCATCTATGGCGGCATTACGGCGACCGATCTGCCGATCAACACCATCAGCTATCCCAGCACTGGCTTCAACAGCAAGGGCAAAGGCGTGCTGCTGGGCGGTTACGCCTATGGCCTGGACGCCTACCAGCTCACCGCCATGACACCCGAAGCACGCGTGCGCAAGGCGGTGGAATACGGCAGCCAGATTCATCCGCAATACGCGCAGGAATTCGACAACGGCGTGGCCGTGGCGTGGCATCGCTCGCCCTTCACGCTCGGCTGTTTCGCAACATGGACGGATGAATTGCGCGACAAGCACTATCAGAATCTTTGCCAGATCGACGGCCGCATCGCGCTGGCCGGCGAACATGCCTCGTACTTGCCGGCATGGCAGGAGGGCGCAGTGACGTCCGCGCTGGACGTGATCACACGCATCCATCAACGCGTGGTGGCGGGAGGTGCAACATGAAGCGACTGTCGGCGATCGCCATGCTCTGGCTTGCCTGCACGCCATTCCTCGCCGCGCAGACGTCCGACCAGGCGTTCTACACCTACGCGTCGCTTACGCACGCGAATGGCGAGGCGATCTTTCACGCCATTTGCCAGGGTTGCCATATGCCCGACGCCAAAGGCGCCATCGGCGCGGGTACATATCCCGCTTTGACGGGCAATCCGAAACTGGCCTCGCCGCAATACATGGCAGCCGTGATTCTGTTCGGCCGCCACGACATGCCTTCGTTCGTGATGAAACCCTCGAACCACAAGAATTTCTTCGAGGATGCCAAACTCAGCGACGCGCAGATCGCCGATGTGATCAATTACGTGCGCACGCATTTCGGCAATCACTACACCAACAGCATCACGGCTGCGGAAGTGACGGCGATGCATCCGCAGTACATGGCAACGAAGCAACCGTAGTCGAGGCGCGAACCTCATATCTTTTTTTTGCGTACCTGCTCCAGCAAACACTCAGGTACATTGCGCTGCTGCCAAAGATGCAGGCAAAAAAAATCCCCCGTTCCAGTGAACGAGGGATTTTTTGGCGCACCTGGAACAATCAGTTCTTGGTAGCGCCCACGCCTTCGGCTTCTTCGCGCTGTGCGAGCTTCTGGCCGACGCGATCGATGTTCATCAGCGACAGCAAGTGGGCGTAGATCCAGCCCAGGGTGCCGTCGGTGAGGAAGCGGTGCGTGGTTTCGGCGTCGAGCTTGCGCAGCTTTTCCTCGTTGACCACGTACAGCCGTTGAGGTTGATCACGTTGCCGTTGCGCTCCAGGCGAATGTTGCGCGGCTCGAGCAGGTCGTACTTACGCAGGTCTTCCATGAACTGCTTGGTGCGTGCGACGTGCTGCTGGAATTCGCCGAGGAAGTTCACGGCGTTCTTCAACATGTCGGTTTCAGTGCCGTCTTCCTTGAACAGGCGCTCGCCTTCGGCGCTGTTGAAGCCTTCGTAGGCTTCATCGAGGAATACGGTGAAGTCGTCGCCCTCCACTTCCGGCGGCTTCTCGGCCAGCACGAACGGATAGCGGCGCACGAAGGCTGGAATGTAGACGTTTTGCGCCCACTGGCCGTCGGCGTCGACGAACAGTTTTCGTTCTGGCGCAGGCCCAGCAGGGCCATCGGGCCGGCGCTGGTCTCGTCGGGGCCGGCGAACAGGATCGGGATGTCGCGGGCGGTGATGGGGAATTCCGTACAGGTCAGCGGCACCGAGTGCACGTTGTGCGCGAACTTGAGATTCTGCAGCCCCTTGATGCGCAGATCCTTGTGTGCGGTGCGGTTCAGCGGAACCGGACGCTCGTAGAAAAGTACTTCGGCCACGTTAATTACCTCTGCCCCGCCGTGCCGGGGTCGCCACCCAGGCTCCCCCTCCCAAACCCGGCGTCGGGTCTACAGATGAACAAGCACTATATCAGCGCTGGATTTCCGGGGCGAGTTGGCAGATATGCCGGCCGTGTAGGGGCTTGACGCCGCGTATTGCATGCGATTTGCAATCAATTTGCTCTATGCTGCGGAAAAGCCGAGCGCCATTGCATTGAGAAGACGCTCTTTCGCCAAAAGTGAAGGACGAAACGCATGCTTATGGAAGTGCCACATCGGGCCGATCTGAACTCGACCCGGGTACTGTCACTGGATGCCGCGGGCCGGATTCTGGACTGGATCAGCTGGCAAGACGCGGTATGCCTCTATGTCCGGGACGCCGTCGCGTGGACCCTGGGCGACCCGTGCCTCACCGTGCATGGCGGCCATAATCGGCACCTGGGCATGCAAAGCCGCATCGAGCTGCATCCCATCGTGGCCAGCCGGGGGCACTGTCACGACCACGCCATCGATCCCGCGCCCGCTTTGACCAACGTCGCCCTGTTCAGCCGCGACCGCTATTTGTGCATGTACTGCGGCGTGCGCTTCAGCCGCGGCGAACTGACCCGCGACCACGTGCTGCCGATCTCCAAGCGCGGCCGCGACGAATGGGAAAACGTGGTCAGCGCCTGCCTGGCCTGCAATCTCAAGAAGGGTAACCGCACCCCGCAGGAAGCGAACATGCCGCTGCTGGCGGTGCCGTACCGGCCGAGCTGGGTGGAGCACCTGATTCTGTCCAACCGCAACATCCTGGCGGACCAGATGGAATTTCTGGTGAGCCATCTGCCACGGCATCGGCGTGAGGCGATCGTGTAGTGCGACGTATTCCCTCACCCCTCCGGGGTGAGGGTTAGGGTGAGGGGACAATCTCGCGACCAACTTCCCGCAAGCGCAAGCTCTTCACCCCAGCCATCTCCCTGGAGGGGAGAGAGGGCACAATACGCGGATGATCGACCTCTCCCGTTATCCCCACCTCGCCGCGATCGAAACCCCCGCCGACCTGCGCCGCCTCCCGGATGATCAGCTCCCCGCCATCGCGGACGAACTGCGCGGCTATCTGATCGAAGCCGTGGCCAGCTCCGGCGGCCACTTCGGCGCCGGCCTGGGCGTAGTGGAACTGACGGTGGCGCTGCACTACGTATTCGACACACCGCACGACCGGCTGATCTGGGACGTCGGGCATCAGTGCTACCCGCACAAGATCCTCACCGGCCGCCGCGACCGCATCACCACCATCAAGAAAAAGGGTGGCCTGGCGCCGTTTCCGCGCCGCGAAGAAAGCCCATACGACGCCTTCGGCGTGGGCCATTCCTCCACCTCGATTTCCGCCGCGCTGGGCATGGCAATCGCCGCGCAGCACAAGGGCGATGCGCGCAAGTTCGTGGCAGTGATCGGCGATGGCGCGATGACCGCCGGCATGGCGTTCGAAGCGCTCGACCACGCCGGCGACCTCAGCGCCAACCTGCTGGTGGTGCTCAACGACAACGGCATGTCGATCAGCGAAAACGTCGGCGGCCTGGCCAAGCGGCTGGAAAAACGCGGCGACGGCGTGTCCGTACCCAGCTCGATGTTCGAAGAGCTGGGCTTCGACTACACCGGCCCGATCGACGGCCACGACGTGCCGAAGCTGCTCGAAGTGCTGCGCACGCTGAAAACACAGCAAGGTCCGCAACTGCTGCACGTGATCACCACCAAGGGCAAGGGCTACGCCCCGGCCGAACTGGAGCAAATCGAATACCACGCGGTGGGCCCGTTCGACCCGCTGGCCGGCGTGGTGAAAAAAACCACGCCCGGCAAGCTCACCTACAGCGACGTTTTCAGCGACTGGCTGTGCGATATGGCCGCTGCGGATACGCGCCTGTTCGGCATCACGCCAGCCATGCGCGAAGGCTCGGGATTGGTGCGCTTTTCCCAGGAGCATCCCGATCGCTACATCGACGTTGCCATTGCCGAACAGCACGCCGTCACCTTGGCCGCCGGCATGGCCTGCGAGGGCGCCAAGCCGGTGGTGGCGATCTATTCCACCTTTCTGCAGCGCGCCTACGACCAGGCGATTCACGACGTGGCGCTGCAGAACCTCGACGTGACCTTCGCCATCGACCGCGCCGGCGTGGTTGGGCCGGACGGCCCGACGCATGCAGGCAGCTTCGACCTGAGCTTCCTGCGTTGCCTGCCGAACATGCTGATCATGGCGCCAGCCGACGAGGACGAATGCCGCGCCATGCTCAGCACGGGCTTTCGGCACCCGGGTCCCGCCGCTATCCGCTACCCGCGCGGCGGCGGTCTAGGCGCGGCGGTGCGCAAGACGCTGGATACGCTGCCAATCGGCAAGGCCGAGCTGCGCCGTCGCGGCCATCGGCTGGCGATCCTGAGCTTCGGCGCCATGCTCGCGCCGGCCACGGAAATGGCCGCCGAAATCGACGCCACCCTGGTCAACATGCGCTTCGTCAAGCCGCTGGACGAGATGCTGCTGCTGGAGCTGGCGAAGAGCCACGACGCCTTCGTGACCCTCGAAGACAACGTCATCGCAGGTGGCGCCGGTTCGGCGGTGGCGGAGTGCCTGGCAACCCACGGCGTCAACATTCCCATGCTGCACCTGGGGCTGCCCGATGCATATCTGGAACATGGCAGCCGCGAGGAAGTGCTGAGCGAAGCCGGGTTGGATCTGGCAGGGATTCGGCGGGCGATACGGGCCCGGTTCCCGCAGTGGAATCAGGCAAGCGCCTGAGTCGCACCGGCCGGCATCCACGCTCCCTTCACCCCCGAGCATGTGGGCTAGTTACTCCCACCTAAGGGAGAACGATGCGTTATGGAATATCCTTAACGTTTTCCCAAGGACTGAGGAGCCATTCGGCCCGTGACTGAGTTCATCGTCCGAGTTGTCCAATTCTGCCGCCGCTATGCATTGCTGGTGGCAGTGTTCTTTTTCGCCCTGGCCGGCGTCGCCGTCTGGATCGCCGCGGGCAAGCTGAGCGTCGACACCAATACCGACAACCTCTTCGCCAGCACGCTGCCGTGGCGCCAGCACGCCATGGCGTTCGACCGCGAATTTCCGCAATTCAACAACGTGCTGGCCGTGGTGGTGCGTGGCGCGACGCCGGAAGAATCCGACGAAACGGCCGCGCAACTGGCCAAGGCGCTGGCGGCGGACAAGGAAGCACTTCATCGACGTGAGCCGGCCCGATGCCGATCCGTTCTTCCGCCACGAAGGTTTGCTGCTGCTCGACCCGGACGACCTCAACAAGATGCTTGGCTCGCTGATGAATGCGCAGCCTTTGCTTGGGCCCCTTGCCGCCGATCCTTCGGCCCGCGGCTTGTTGAACGGCGTGTCGTTGATGGCGGCGGGCGTGCGCATCCAGCACGCCGATCTTTCGCCATACAAGCCCGCGCTGGATCAGTTGCGCCAGGTGCTGGACAACGCCGCGGAAGGCCATCCCATCCCGCTGTCGTGGCAAAGCCTGCTTGGCTCGGATGTCACGCAGCAGCCGCAGAACGTTACCTTCGTGCTTACCCATCCGGTGCTGGAAGAAGGTTCGCTGCAGCCGGGACTGGCAGCGACGCAGACCCTGGAGGGCATCGCCAAGAACCTTCCGGATGTGAAGACCGGCCGCGTGCGCGTGGACTACACCGGCTCGGTGGCGCTGGCCGATGTGCAATTCGGTGCGCTTACCAAGGGCATCGTCGCCAGCACGCTGGTCAGCCTGTTCCTGCTGGCGCTGTGGCTGTACCTGGCGATGCATTCGTTCCGCCGCATCATCCCGATCCTGCTCACGCTGCTGGTCGGCTTCGCGCTCACCACCGGCTTTGCCGCGCTGGCGGTAGGCACCTTGAACGTGATCTCGGTGGCGTTCGCGGTACTGTTCGTCGGCCTGGCCGTGGATTTCGGCATCCAGTTCGCCGTGCGTCTGCGCGAACAACGCATGCTGCACGATGACATCGACGTCGCGCTGGCGGCGGGCGCGAGGGTATCCGGCAGCCAGATCGCGGTGGCCGCGGCAGCAACCGCGTGCGGCTTTCTTGCGTTCTCGCCGACCAGCTTCATCGGCGTGGCCGAGCTGGGCACCATCGCCGGCGTGGGCATGGGCATTGCGCTGGTCTGTACGCTCACCTTGCTGCCAGCCCTGCTGAGCCTGATGAAGCCGGCGCGCCAGAGCAAGGAACTGTCGCTGCCGTTCGGCCCGAAACTCGATTCCCTGCTGCATTGTCACTACAAACCGGTATTGATCGTATTCGCCCTGCTCGGCATTGCCGGCTTCGTGGTCGGTGTGCGCATGCCGTTCGACGCCAATCCGCTCAACACGCAGGATCCCAATTCCGAACCGATGCGCACGCTGCGCAGTCTGGCCGACAACCCGGTCACCAATCCGTTCAACATCAACATCATGGTGCCCAACCTGGACACCGCGCGCACCCTCACGGACAAGCTGGGGAAACTGCCGGAAGTCTCCCGTGCGATTTCCGGCGCGACCTTCGTGCCCGCCGATCAGCAAGCTTCGCTCGACCAGCTCAACCAGGCGCAGGTGCTGATGCTGCCGTCGCTGGACGTCGATCCGTCCGGCCCGCCGGTCACGCCGCAAGCGTTGCGCGCGGCGATCAACGACACGCTGGATGCGATCAACGACGCCAAGCCGGAGATGACGCCCGATTCGCCGCTGCATGGCATCGAGGCCTCGCTGCAGAAACTGGCGAANGCGCCGGACGACCGCCTGATGATGATGAACGAAGCGGTGAGNCGCTTCCTGCCCACGCAGCTGGACAAACTGCGCGATGCNTTGAACGCAAAGGGCATCACGCTCGAATCGCTGCCCGACTCGATCAAGCGTGACTGGGTCAGCCCCAATGGCCAGGTGCGCATCCAGGTCTCGCCTACCGTCAACGAACAGGACACCTCCGGCCTGCGCAAATTCGTGGAAGCGGTGCAACGCGTCGCGCCCGATGCCGGCGGTCCGGCTGTCACCACCATCGCATCGGCCGACACCATCATGCGTGCGTTCAAGCAGGCGGCGACGCTGGCCATCATCGCCATCGCAGTGGTGCTGCTGCTGGTGATCCGCCGATTGAAAGACGCCGGCATCGTGCTGCTCACGCTGGCGATGTCCGCGCTGATCACGGCGCTGCTTGCACGCGCGCTGGGCATGGCGATCAATTACGCCAACATCATCGCGCTGCCCCTGCTGCTGGGCGTGGGCGTGTCGTTCAACGTGTACTTCGTGATGAACTGGCGCGCGGGCATGCGGCGTTTCGTGAGCTCCGCTTCGGCGCGCGCTGTATTGTTCTCCGCGCTCACCACCGGCACGGCGTTCGGTTCGCTGGCGCTGTCGCACGATCTTGGCATGGCCAGCATGGGACGCATGTTGCTGGTGAGCCTGGTGGCGGTATTGCTGGCCACGTTCATTTTCTTGCCGGCGCTGTTGTATGCGATCAAGCCGCCGGTGCAGGTGAGCGGTACGGGGCACTGAGCTCCTTCGCGCAATCTGCATGGCCGTCACTCCGGCGAACGCCGGAATGACGGCCTGTTACTTGTAGCAATCCGTCGGAAAGTAGATCAAAACGGCACATTGAACGCCACACCCACCGTGCGCGGCGTCGACATCTGCACCAGCATCGGGCCTCCCACCGTGGCGAGGAAATTCACCGCTTCATCGTTCAACGTGCCAATCGGCACCTGGCGGTTGAGCGCATTGCGTACGTAGAAATCGATATTCGTACCACCACGCAGATTCACGCCCAGGTTGAAGTCGAGAAACATGAAACCGGGCAGCTTGAAATTCGGATCGCTGACGTCGCCATCGAAGCCGGCGTTGCGGTGGCTGGATGCACGCACCACGGCACCGATGTAGGCATCCGTGCCGGCCAGCATGAATTTGTATTTGCCGCTTGCCGTTCCCGCCCATCGCGCCGAATACGGCAACGGCGCATTGGGCTGGATACCTAGCTGCGGCGCACCGTTGTTGGTGAACGCATCGGTGTANGCGCCGGAAGCACNCAGTNCCCACGGACCGTTCGAATAGCTTCCCTGCATCTCCACGCCCTTGATGCGCGCATCGCCCGCGTTCTGGATGATCGCGTTGCCTAGCGTGAAGGTGTAGAGCTGCATGTGATGCCATTCGATGTCGTAGCCATCGATGCCGACGCTCAAGTGGCGGTCGAGATAGCTGCCCTTGTAGCCAAGCTCGTAGCTTTCCAGATTGTCCGAACCGAAGGTGTTGGTGGCATTGGGATTGGG
>Ga0055539_1000632_pt1 | contig 9423 bp, 7 predicted proteins | sample AraplaCvi_mCL_r2_2_FD_55039 | JGI IMG/M metagenome (GOLD analysis project Ga0055539, IMG submission 55039) | Arabidopsis root microbial communities from North Carolina, USA - plate scrape CL_Cvi_mCL_r2 | ecosystem: Host-associated > Plants > Roots > Endosphere | place: USA: North Carolina | reverse complement strand
AACGCGCGTTTGGGTAGGCTGGCGCGTGCGTCGTTCTCGCCGAGCGGATAGAACAGCTCCAGCAGCGCCAGCGCTCCCAGCATCGGAATCAGCAGGATGGCGGAATGCTTCGTCGCCAAGGCAAGCCCGGCCGCAACCGCGGCCACCAGCAAGCGCGCCGTCGAAGGTTTTTTTCGATAGCGATAGAACGCGTGGACCGCCGCCAGCAAAAAGCACGAAACGCCGATGTCGGTGGTGACCAGCGCGCTATGCGCCAGGATGTTCGGATCGAACGTAAGCAGCGCAAGCGCCAGCAGACCCGCGCCCACGCCGAACATTTCCCATGCCGCGCAAAACACCAGCGCGGCCAGCAGCAAGGCGACGATGCCGGCGGCGAGCCGCACGCGCAGCGTCAGCGATTCCACGCTGTAGGGCGGGTTGTGGAACAGCAGCTCGCGGCCATCGAGATAGGCCTCCTCTTTGAAGAAGCGCTGCTGGTCCGTCGGTACTTTCAGCGGCAGGCTCAGCAGAGGCAGCGTAGCCAGCGCTTTCATCAACGGCGGATGCTCGGGATTGAAGCGATAGTCGTGGGTTTTCCACGCCATGTAGCCGGCGAAGATATGGTCGCCTTCATCCCAGCTGAGCGATTCCTGCCGCACCACGCTGACGATCTGGATGGCGAACAGCAGCATCAGCAGCGCGGCTGCGCTCCATATCAGGCCCCGTTGCTTGTTCGAATGCGCGAGTGGCCCCCAGTCAGGCCGGGCGGTCTGCATCGTTCGTTTCCCCTTTTGGATCAGGCGAGATTCCCGCAGAAGCGGAATGTTTTGCAACCGCAGCCGATGTACAAAAACGACGAAGGCCGCGTGTCGTGCTGACACGCGGCCCTCGAGATCACGCAAGCGGTAATTAGAACTGGCTGCCGAAGGTGAACTGGATGCGCTCTTCGTACTGGCGGTCCGCCGGCTGCGTGCGGAACGGGAAGCCGAGGCTGATGATCAGCGGGCCGATCGGCGCCTGCCAGTGCAGCGAGACACCGGCGGATGCATCGAGCTGGCTGGCGCTGAAGCTCTTTACGTCCTGGTAAGCCTGACCGACGTCCATGAACAACGACACGCGAGCGGTGTTGATGTCCTTCAGGAATGGCAGCGGCAGATACAGCTCGGCCGTGCCCAGCACCTTGAACGCACCGCCGATCGGCTGCGCGTAGGTGTAGGCACTNTTGGCGCAGTAGCCGTTGAGAGCGGGTTTAATGGGCTTGCCGGTACTGGTGTCGTAGCCTGCGCAAGCACGTGGGCCGAGCGTGTTGTCCTGGAAGCCGCGAAGGTCGGTCACACCGCCGGCGTAGAAGTTCATCCAGAACGGGAAGGTGACTTTGTCGCCGGCCTTGTAGCCGACACCTGTGCCGTCGTAGTCGGAGGTGGTGTTCTTGAATTTCTGGGTGCCATANGTGTCGCCGTAGCCGACCTTGCCGTCCAGATACAACACAAAGCCCTTCCACAGCGGAAAGTAGTGGTTGGCTTCGGCGTTCAAGGTCCAGTACTGCACGGTGGAGCCCGGCAGTGCGACGTTCACGCCNGCGGTGAGCTGGCCGCCNTGCGTCGGCGCCCAGTACGAGTTGCGCGTGTCGTGCACCCAGCTCAGCGAGCCGGTCCAGGTATGNATGGTCTCGTGGCCGAGCGCGTTGATGTAGTCGATCAGCACCTGCGGCGTGTAGCCGGAGTAAGTGTTGATCTTGGTGCTGCCGATGCCGAGGCTTGCGCTCAAGCGGTCGAAGTCAGTAATCGGAACGCCCAACGTGGTCGAGAACGACTTGGTGCTGTTCGANTAGCTGGCGTACTGACTGCCCAGGCTGCTGTAGTCGGCCTTCGAGAAGGTGGCGTTGTAGCCGATGCCGATGCCGTTGTCGGTCAGGTACGGGTTGTAGTAGCCCGCATTGACCGAGGTGAGGTAGTCGCTACGCTGCGCACCGATGCTGAAGCGGTCGCCGGTGCCCAGGAAGTTGTTCTGCGATACCGAGGCGGACAGGATGATGCCCGAGTACTGCGAATAACCCACGCCGAAGGTGAGGCTGCCGGCGGACTGTTCTTCCACCTTCGTCGTCAGGTCGACTTCGTCATCGCTGCCCGGCACGGTCTGCTTGTCGATGGTGACGGTCTTGAAGTAGCCCAGCTGCTGCAGGCGGATCTTCGAGCGGTCGATTGCCGCCTGCGAATACCACGAGCCTTCGAGCTGGCGCATTTCACGACGCAGCACGTCGTCTTCCGTNCGGGTGTTGCCCTGGAAGATCACGCGGCGCACATACACGCGCGGACCCGGCTGGATGTACCAGGTCACGTCAACGGTCTTGTTCGCCTTGTCCAGCTTGGGCACCGAGTTCACCTTGGCGAACGCGTAGCCGATGTTGGCAAGCAGCGCCTTGATCGAATCGGAGGTGGCTTCGATGGCGCGGCGGTTGAACAGCTCGCCGTCCTTCACGAACACCAGCTTGCGTAGCGTTTCTTCCGGCAGGATCAGCTGGCCCAGTAGGTGCGTGCCGGAGATGTGGTAGATGTCGCCCTGCACCACGTCGGCCGCGATATACATCGCGCGCTTGTCCGGCGAAATGGTCACCTGGGTGGAGTCGACGCCGAAGTCGGCGTAGCCGCGGTCCATGTAGTAGGACTGCAGTTTCTTCAGGTCGCCGGAGAGCTTGTCCTGCGAGTACTGGTCGTTCTTCGAATACCACGAAAGCAGATTGGTGGTGCCGGTTTCGAAGTTGTCCTCGATCTCCTTGTCGGTGAACGCCGTGTTGCCGACGATGTTCACTTCCTTGACCTTGGCGACCTTGCCTTCGCGGATTTCGATGTCGATCGATACGCGGTTGCGATCCAGTGTGGTCACGTGCGGCGACACCGACACGTTGTACTTGCCGCGGTTGTAGTACTGGCGGATCAGTTCCTGCTGCACGCGGTCCAGCGCGAGGCGGTCGAAGGTTTCACCTTCGGACAGGCCGATTTCCTTCAGGCCTTTCTTCAGGTCATCCGTCTTGATGTCGCTGTTGCCGCGGATGCTGAGCTTGGCGATCGACGGGCGTTCCGTCACCTTGATCACCAGGATGCTGCCGTCGCGCTCCAGTTCCACGTCGCTGAAGAACTTGGTGCCGTATAGGGCGCGGATCGCCTGCTGGGCTTCTTCCGTGGTGAGGCGGTCGCCTTTGTTGATCTGCAGGTAGTTGAATACCGTGCCGGCGGAAATGCGGTTGAGTCCTTCGATACGGATATCGGAAACGACGAATGGCTCGAGTGCGAACGCACTCGTAGAGAGGGAGGCAAGCAGGATCAGGGCGGCGATACGCTTCATCGTCGATTCCGTTGTGTTATTCGGACGGGGCCGCCATATGGCAGCCCCGCGGCATTTTTTTCCAAAGCCGGCATCATCCCGGCTTCGCGTTGTTCCGCGCATGACACTTAGGTTGCCCGCGCGACAAGACGATCGCGGCCAGTGCTCAACCGGAGGTTGCCAGCGGCGCGCATCCGTCTCACGAAGGCAGGATGATGCGGTGGATGTCGTTGTAGAACGCCAACCCCATCAGCGTGAACAGCAAGGCGATGCCCACGTACTGGCCCGCGATCATGGTGCGCTCGCTGACCGGGCTGCCTTTGATCAGCTCGATAAGGTAATACAGCAGATGGCCGCCATCCAAGACCGGGATGGGCAGCAGGTTGATGATCGCCAGGCTGAGCGACACCAGNCCGAGGAACTCCAGGAAGCGATCCAGTCCCAGTTGCGCTGCCGCATTGGCCACCTGCGCAATGCCGATCACACCGGAAATGTTCCGCGTCGACGCCTCGCCGGAAATCATCTTGCCGACCATGCCGAAGGTGTCGGTGGTGCGTTGCCAAGTAAGGCTGAGCGATTCGCTGATCGCCTTCAGCGGGCCGTAGTGCTGGACGGCCACTTCAGGGGCTTGCGCGGTGATGCCGATCAGCCATTGTGGCGGTTGGCCCCGTTCGGACTCCATGCGCGCCGGGACCAGGAAGGTCATCGGCTTGCCGTTGCGTTCGATGTCCACCGACAGCTTGGGTGACTTCGCGGCGGCGGCCTTGACCTGCTTACCGATGTCGTTGAAGTCCTTCACGCTGTTGCCGTTGACGCGCAGGATGCGGTCGCCTGCCTGCAGGCCCGCCTGCGCGGCGGGGTCGCCCGGCGTGACGGTGGCAGCGATCGGCGGCGCGGGGGCGAGTTCCAGCCCCAGCTTGTCCACGTACTGTCCGACGTCTTCGCCCGGCGGCAGGCGGTTGAGCGGCAGCACCAGTGCGCGTTCCGCACCATCCGCGCCGCGCACGGTCACCGCAAGCGGCGTGCGGCCGAGCAGTGCATTGACGATGACGTCGTAAGAGCCGCTCCAGGTGGTCACCGGCGTGCCGCCCACGGTAAGCAGCCGGTCGCCCGGATGGATGCCCGCCTGCGCGGCCAGGCTTTGCGGCGCGGCGGTGACGATCGGGGCGTAGTCGGTNCGNCCCAGCACGAACATCAGCCAGAACGCGACGATGGTGAAGATGATATTGAAGCCCGGNCCGGCGGCCACGATGGCGATGCGTTTCCAGATCGGCTGNGCGGTGAATTCCTGATCGCGCAGCGCGGGATCGACCTCGCCCTCGCGCGCATCCAGCATCTTTACGTAGCCNCCNAGCGGAATGGCGGCGACCTGGTATTCGGTGCCGTCGCGGCCGATGCGCTTCCAGANGGCGCGGCCAAAACCCACCGAGAAGCGCAGGACTTTCACCCCGCAGCGGCGCGCCACCCAGTAGTGNCCGAATTCGTGAAAGGTGACCAGCACGCCGAGCGTGACGAGCAGCCAGAATACGGAGCCGAGAAAGGGATTCATCAAAGCAGGTACGTCTCTTGGGAACTCAAAGCTTATCAGCAAGCGTTGCGAAGTACCCGCCGAAAACGCTGACAGGCTGCGCGGGGGCGTACGTTCGAGGTTGGGATATCGACCGCGATGTACAGCGGCAGTTCCATTTGTGAAGGTTGCGCGCTCAGAGCCCCAGCAATAGTTTCCCCAGGGCAAACAACGGCAGGGCGGCGAACACGCTGTCCAGGCGGTCGAGCAGGCCACCATGGCCGGGGAAAAGTGCGCCAGAGTCCTTCACGTGGGCGTGGCGCTTCATCAGGCTCTCCAGCAAGTCTCCGACGATGGAGCTTGCGACCGTCAGGACCGTGACCACGATCAGGCCGAGCAAGCGCAGGTCGCGCACGCCCAGCAGCCAGCCGGCCACGGCGGCCACCAGCGCGCTGGTGGCGAAGGCGCCGTAGACCCCGACCCAGGTCTTGCCGGGGCTGATCTGCGGCGCCAGCTTGCGCCTGCCTTTGCCGAAATAGCTGCCGGCGAAATAGGCGCCGGTATCGGCCGCCCATACCAGCAGCATGGCCAGGAACGCCCAGATGTGGCCGTGCGAAGGGCTGCCATGAATGCTCAAACCGGCGACCCAGGCGGGCAATACCACGAATGCGCCGGCCAGCAGTTTCAAGTTCCGGTTTTCCGGGGTGGGCGCAGCGGCGAAGGCGAAGTGGCGCAGCCATACGCAGACCAGCACCCACCACGCCACGCCGGTGACCATCAGTGCCGGCCATAGCCACGCCACATCGCGCAGCGACCACAGCGCTACAAAGGCGATCAGCACGACACCCAGCGCCACGCCACGTGCGATGCGGCTTTGCATGCCGGCCAGCCGCGTCCATTCCCATGAGGCGGCCAGGAACGCCACGGCAAGCAGGCAGGCGAACACGCTGGTCGGCAACAGCAGAACCAGCAGGATCGCCAGGGGTGCAAGAAGAAGGGCAGTGATGACGCGCTGTCGCAGCATGGGCGGTTCTCTAGAGCCTCGTCACGGCGATGGCGCAAGCCGCGCGACGATGGCGCGGCGGGCGAGCATGGATGGGGTGGTTCGCATCGCCGCGGAATCCTGGTTCGGTCGCATGCCGGCGTGCGTGCGCTGGTTAGTTGCAGGCCGGATGAAGCGGCTCGATGCGGGCGCCACCACGTGCAGGCTCAACGGACCGCTGCCTGGGCGACCTGATCGCCAGTGCGGCCGAAGCGTCGTTCGCGGCGTGCAAAGTCGTTGATGGCCAGCTGCAGCGAGGCCTGGTTGAAGTCCGGCCATAGCGTCTCGGTGAAGTACAGTTCCGCATAGGCTAGCTGCCACAGCAAGAAATTGCTGATGCGGTGATCACCGCCGGTGCGGATGAACAGATCCAGCGGCGGCGACTCGCCCAGGCTGGTCAAGCTATCGAACGCGGCTTCGTCGATGGCCTCGACGGGAAGATCGCCGCGCGCCACCGCCATGGCCGCCTTGCGCGCGGCCTGCACGATATCCCAGCGGCCACCGTAGTTCACGGCGATGTTCAATTGAAGCTTGGTGTTCTCGGCGGTGCGCTTGGCCGCATCGACCATGCGCTTGTGCAGCGTTTTGTCGAAGGCGGACAGGTCACCGATGAAGCGCAAGCGCACGTTGTTCTCGTGCAGTTCGTCCACTTCCTTGTCGAGCGCGCGCATGAAAAGGTCCAGCAGGGCGCCGACTTCGTCTGGCGGACGCTGCCAATTCTCGCTGGAGAAGGCGAACAGGGTCAGCGCTTCCACGCCGTGGCGTATGCATCCTTCCACCACTTCGCGCACGGCCTTGCGCCCGGCGTTGTGGCCGAAGCTGCGNGGNCGGTGGCGGGCTTTCGCCCAGCGGCCATTGCCATCCATCACGATGCCGATATGGCGCGGTACGTAGTTGTGCGTAGTCGTGGTCATGGATGGAGNGTAACGGGGGCGAGAACACCTTCTTCGTCGAGGCACTTACCAANAACACANGCGTCAGGGAAAGGCCATATGCCGGCATCTTCCTGCCTCGCGATCGCGAGAATGATGGCGGAAGCGGGGCTCACGCGGCGAATTGGCCTGGAGCCCCGAAAGGGACGGCGGTTGTGCAAGATGGACCCCTCACCCTCTTTGCCTCCGTCTGTGGCCTGAACGCCACGTGCCGGTCGTTTGTTCCCGTGCGCCGATCGCCTTACATGGACATCAGCTCTTCTTCTTTCGCCTTGGCCAGCTTGTCGACTTCCTTGACGAACTGGTCGGTGAGCTTCTGGATATCGTCATCCGCCCGACGCTCCTCGTCTTCGGTGATCTTCTTTTCCTTGAGCAGATCCTTCACGTGCTGCAACGCATCGCGGCGCACGTTGCGGATGGCGATCTTCGCGTTCTCGCCTTCATGCGACACATGCTTGGCCAGCTCGCGGCGGCGTTCCTCGGTGAGCGGCGGCATGTTCAGGCGGATCACCGTGCCGGCGGTGGTGGGCGTGATNCCGAGATCGGAGGCAAGCAGAGCCTTTTCGACCGGGGCGACCATGCTCTTTTCGAACGGGGTGATCACNATCGAGCGGCCATCGGCCAACGCGATCGATGCCACCTGGTTCAGCGGCATGTCGGAGCCGTAGTAGGGCACTTTGATGCTATCGACCAGCGACGTGCTGGCGCGGCCGGTACGCAGGCGCGACAGATCGTGCTTGAGGGCATCGATGCTCTTGCCCATGCGGGTCTGTGCATCGCGTTTAATGTCGTTGAGCATGTGAAATCACCCGTTGGCGTGCAAGCCGGCAAGTATAGCAGGGGGTTAAGAGACGGTGAGGGACGGTCGGTCGGGCTGGCAACCAAGGTTCAGGACGTTGTCGACTCCGTCCGTGCCGGTTGGACGGCCGTATCAGCTTGCGTCGACCAGCGTGCCGATCGGCTCGCCGCGCATGATGCGCATCAGGTTGCCCGGCACCGTCATGTCATAGATGCGCANCGGCATGCGCTGATCGCGGCACAAGGCGATGGCGGCGGTATCCATCACGGCGAGCTTGCGTTCGATCACCTGATCGTAGGTNAGTTGTTCGAAGCGTGTGGCGTCACGATGCTTGGCCGGATCGGCGGTGTAGACGCCGTCGACCTTGGTNGCCTTGAGCAAGAGGTCCGCGCTTACTTCGATCGCCCGCAGCGCGGCGGCNGAATCGGTGGTGAAGAACGGATTGCCGGTGCCGGCGGCGAACAGCGCGATGCGGCCTTTTTCGATGTGGCGGATCGCGCGGCGGCGAATGAAATCCTCGGCGACATCATGGATCTGGATGGCGCTCATCACGCGGGCGAAACCGCCGCGCTTTTCGATAGCGTCCTGCATGGCCAGCGCATTCATCACCGTGGCAAGCATGCCCATGTGGTCGCCGGTGACACGATCCATGCCGGCCGCGGCCAGGCCTGCACCGCGGAAGATGTTGCCGCCGCCGATCACTACGCCGATCTGCACGCCGGCCTTCTGCACTTCGATGATTTCGTTGGCGAGCCGGCCGATCACCTTCGGATCGATGCCGTAGTCCGCGTCACCCATTAACGCTTCGCCGGAGAGTTTGAGCAGGATGCGTCGATACTTTAGCTGGTCGCTCATGAGAACTCCGGGTGGATATGTGGAACATCGGAAACGGCTGCGAGACGTTTCCGCACGCCGATCTGGCATAACAACTTGCAGGCGGCACGTCGACGCGCCGTGAGGCAGGCGCGCGCTTTTCCGATGCCACACGCAAAACGACCGCATTGTAGCGGAGCGCGTGGCAGACGTCAGCGCATGGTGCCTTTATGCTTGATCCTGACGTTTCACGACGCAGTCACAGCCGGAGCCTCCCATGCAGCACACCATCGCCGCCATTGCATTGCTGGTGCGTGATTACGATGAGGCGATCGCGTTCTATACCCGTTGCCTGGATTTCGAACTGATCGAAGACACCCCGCTCGGCGGCGGCAAGCGTTGGGTGCTGCTGGCGCCACCCGGTTCGCGCGAGACGCGATTGCTGCTGGCGCAAGCCGGCACTGCCGAACAGGATGCCCAAGTGGGCGAGCAGGGTGGTGGCCGCGTGTTCCTGTTTCTGCACGTCGATGATTTTTATGCGCGCTACGACGTGATGCGTTCGCGCGGCGTGCGTTTTCTCGAATGGCCGCGCGAGGAGCCGTACGGCACGGTGGCGGTGTTCGAGGATTTGTACGGCAACAAATGGGATCTGTTGCAGCCGCGTGTGAAGTGATACGCAGCCTGGGCGCAGCCAACAAAAAAGGCCGCGGTTTCCCGCGGCCTTTCGTACAAGCAAAGCGCAGCGATTTACGCCAGGCCTGCCTGCTTCATCACTTCGGCGGCGAAATCCTCTTCCACCTTTTCGATGCCTTCGCCAACGGCCAGGCGTACCACCGAAACCACATCGCCGCCGTCCTTCTTCAGCGCGTCGCCGACGGTGATGTTGGTGTCCAGCACGTAAGGCTGGCCGAGCAGCGTGACTTCGGAAATGATCTTGGCGACCTTGCCGCTGACGATCTTTTCCAGGATGTCGGCCGGCTTGTTCTTTTCCTTGTCGGACATCTGGCTCAGCGCGATTTCCTTTTCCTTG
>Ga0055539_1000610_pt1 | contig 9744 bp, 9 predicted proteins | sample AraplaCvi_mCL_r2_2_FD_55039 | JGI IMG/M metagenome (GOLD analysis project Ga0055539, IMG submission 55039) | Arabidopsis root microbial communities from North Carolina, USA - plate scrape CL_Cvi_mCL_r2 | ecosystem: Host-associated > Plants > Roots > Endosphere | place: USA: North Carolina | reverse complement strand
GAAGGTGTCTCTCCAAAGAGGCTCTTGCGACTTCGGGCGAGCGACGTCGAGTGGACGGTTGCCGCCGAGGATGGGCGCGGCTTCTTTGTGAAGTGGCGAGATGGCGTTCACGCCGTCGATGAATGCGTTCAGGGCAGCGAACGCGACCAGCTCATCGACCGGAATGCCGTGCGTCGTCTCCGGCAGTGGCAAGTCATGCCAGGCAAGCACGCCGGCCAGCGGCGCCCAGGTCTGCGCGATGCTGCGCGAAGCGGCGCCGAACAGCACGTGCGAGTCGAACAGCACAGGATTGTCGATCACCAGGCGCGAGAGCGTCTGCTGGACGACCTTCGGGTCGCAGCCGGCCATGCTGGCACCGGTCACCCGCTGCTTCATCTCGCTGAGCCAGGCCACGCAGGCCTGGATGCGGTCGACCGGGTGTGCATCCGCGTCCGCGATCAGGCGCTCGGTCGCGGGTATGTCCCACTGCGCTCGGGAGGCGATGTTGGCGTCCGAGACGACCAGGTATCCGGGAAGTTGGCCATGGCCGACGCCAACGAGTTCATGCTGGTTCGACTGCTCCCCGAGCTTTCGCAGGCGCTCGCGGGTAGCCAGCAGGCTGTCCAGGGTGTTGACCTGTGCGAGCGCATTGAGCTCGCGCAGGGTGTCCACGTCGATGTGCGCGCCGGTGGGGGCTTCGGAGGTGCTCATGTTCAGATGCTCGCACGAGACTGTGCGGGTCGGGAAGCGGCGACGGGCGCGGTGGCGCTCAGAACACGCTGCATCGAAAGCTTGGTCGTGTGTGCCAGGTAGGCCTCTTCCCAGGCCGCGACGCTACCGTTGTAGATGCCGTACATCGGGCGCTTGGCGTCCACGATGCGCGCCGCCTCCATGTCGACGCTGGCCCCGTAGGCTTCGATGGCCTCCAGGAAGCCAAGGACGCTCGCGGTGTCGGCGTTGGCAAAGGCGGCGTCATGATTCGTGCGACCGGCGCCTACACTCTTGGAGGCCAGGTACTGCGCGGCAGCTCGTACGTCCGCTGCGACACCGCATTGAACCAGTAGAGGTACCGCGCGCGTCACTCGCTCGGTGAACACATGATGGCCGGCGACTTTGGGCGGCCCGAACATAGGCAATGCGCCCCAGAAACCTTCGTCGAAGCGCAGGGACAAGTCCCGCCGAACCGAAGCCGCCAACTCTGGGCTCGAATGAGCCAGGAAGTCGATGAAGTACTCGGCCTCGCAATGGGAACTGCCAGGCTGGCGCACCATCTCCCAGAATGTGTCGGCGAGCGCGACTTGCAGGAACTTGTTGATGTCGCCGTCGCGGGGCACAAACGGCGGAGTGCCGTTGGCCGAGGCTCGCGCATCCAGCGCCAGAAGCGTCATGACGAAGAGTCCGCTGCTGGCGCAGTCAGTGGCCTGGCGCTCGCGCCAGGCCGCTTCCAGAACGTGCTCGGGCGTGTTCTTCTTCCTGGGCGCCATCTCGCCCAGCGCGGGATTGTTGCCCAACCCCCGGGCGACGGCCGGGTGCTTCGCGAACTCGATCAAGCGCTCTTCCGTGATGCCGAAGCCGCGGCCAGGCAGCCTCGCGCCAGGAATCGACGACAGCGCGCGCATGACGGTCGACCATTCGAACGACTGGTGCCCGTCGCCGGGCGCCGGGTCGCACAGGGCAAGGTTGAAGCACGGATCGAGCAAGACCGGGTAGGCCAACAAGACCTCGTTGAGCTGGCTCTGCACAAGCGCCCGATTGAGGGTGCTGCCCTCCATGACTTCGCCCGGGGCGCCCTTGCCCAGAACGGACAGATAGGTCAGGCAGTCGACCAGCACGTTGATCGGGTTCCGGGTCGACGTCACGCCGGCGGCAATCGACGCCTCGATGTCTGCCCATGGGCGGGAGCGCTGGTCATCGAGCGGCACGCACAGGACGACAAAGTCGGAGGTGAGGGACCACCGAGAGCTTGCCTGGGTCTCGTGGTTCACCTTGGTGCGCAGCTTCTTGTAGGCCGCGCCAGGGTGCTCGTCCCGGCTGAGCTGGTTGAGCTTGTCCAGGGACTCTCGGGTGATCGAGGTGCCGATTGGGCGGTACAGGTCGGGGAGTTTCATGTTCAGCTCTTAGATGCCGCGGCGCCGAGCGCCGGCGCTTGTGCTCACCGTGGCGACGCTGCCACCGTGTCCCTTGCTTGCGTGGTAGTTGGCCCAGTACTTGAGCGCGTTCCCGATTTGCGTGTCGCGGCCCGGGTACAACGTCTCCAGGCGCTGGCGCAGGCTGTCAAGGCGGCGAACCTGTTCGTAGCGGCCGAGGTTGACGGCGGCCTGAAGGATTTCAAACTCTTCCTCGGTGAGTTCGTGCTCGACGGCTTCGGCAGCCTCGGCCGCCATGGGAATCTTCATGAGCCGGGCCTCGTTGAGAGATGCCTTCATGGCAGCCTCCACTTGAAACGCGGTCGCGGCGGCAAGCCAGTCGACTCGCGAGCGCGCAGCGTCGCTGCAGTCCCGTTGTGCCGCCGCGGCGCTCATGGAGCGCACGTCGTCGGGGCTGATGCCCACGCCATAGGCATGCAGGGCAGTCAGAAAGCCCAGCGCCCCCTCGTAGCTGGCCAACGGGATCGCCTTGACGCTGTGCGCGCGCTCTCCGGTGATGGCCATCGTCTTGAGCCACTGGGCCACACCCGCTTCGCCACCGAAACCCTGGACGCGGCTGAGCGCGGCGATGGTGCGTTGGGTGGCGCCGCAGACAGCCTCGAACGACCTGGGCGAATCGGGCAGGAGCACTTGCCGACCGAAGAGCTCGCTGTCGACCTTGAGGCTCAGTGCTTCGTTGAGGGCATCCTGGGCGCGCGCCTGTTCGCCCTCGGGCATGGACGACAGGAAGCTGCCGAGGTGTTCGGCGAAGAACGCGACTTCGAGCCCCAGCGCGCTGGCCTTCCGATTCGCGAGCGCCCAGACGGCATTGGCGATGATTTCGAAGACCTTGCCGTCCTGAGTCACCGTACGGAACACGTCCGCACATAACTTGCGAAGGCCTGCGGCGTCAGCGTCGGGCGTCAGCGAGGCAACGTGAAGCGCAACAAGCTCTTCCATCAGGAAGCTGATGGCGGTGGTCTTGTAGTGGATGCTGAGCTTGCGGGGCGAGTTCGACATGGTCTCGCTGCGGGCGCAGCCGGCCGTGGAGGATGGAATGTCGAAGGCGCGTGAGCCGCGCGCGGTGCCGAGCGTGCGGCAAAGGCCGAGCTGCACGGCGTCAGTAGATAGTGTACACCCAAAGGAGCCGCAGAGCACGCGCCCGGCGCAACGCTCTAATCGAGCTTTTCCAGCTGCACCGAAAGCAGCAGGTAGGTGGTCGTCTTCTCGTAGCTTCGCACTTCGTGCTCGATCCGGTCGTCGAAGATGAACCACTCGCCGGCGGCGGTCTTGTGGCTCACGCGGCGCTGCTTGAACCGCAGGCCGTCGTTGTGAAGCACCAGGATGAGCGACCACTGGTGGATGTCATCTTCGTGCGGCGCCGCATCGCAGGTGGCGTACATCAGGGGCTGCGCGCCGGGCTTGAGCCGGAACCCGAGCGCGCGCACATCGGCGGCGGGGAACCAGTCCTCGATCTTGGGCAGCCACGCAGGCAGAGCCAGGTCTTCAACGTCGTGGCCGCTGAATTCCTGCGCTTTCATCTCCTCGTAGTGGGCTTGGGCGGTCAGGCGAGCCTGCTCGAGCAGGCTCTCGGGCAAATCGATCCGGCCGGCGACCGCCCCGCAGACAAACTTCGGCCGGTCGACTTGCGCACGGCCGGTAGACGTCATGGAGTTCGCGGTGCAAGTGTGGGTTTTCATGGTCGATGAGTAGCCTCGCCAAGCAAGGATATCAACCGGGCGATTGACCTTGAGCGACTGATGCGGGTGCCTTGTATTTCGCACGGCGATGAGCTACCTCCAAGGTACATCCCCGGGAAAATCGCATGACCACGACTTCGCGCCCCTCCGTCCTCGACCTGTGCGAGGGCCCCCTGGCCACCAGCATGGCGCTCATCCCCGCCGTGCGGCAGCTGGGCTTCGCGCTCGATGCCAAGCTCGCGGCGGCTTACGACGCCGGCGCCAACGACGTGACCTTCACCGACGAGCAACTCAGCGAAGTGCGTGTCGACGACACCCCTCTGAGCGCGGACCTGATGACCAAGCTTCTTCCCGGAAGCTTCGTCAGGCGCGAGCAGCACCTGGGCACGTCCTCGACTGGCGGGGATACCGTCCCGGTGCTGATGACCGTCTACCACTTCGACTTGGCGCTGCTGCGCACTGCCACGCCGGGCAAAGTCGCAAACAGGACGGCACCGCCGCAGCCGATCCGCCGCGCTCACTCGTTCGAGCGCAGCCGTGGCCGCTATCGGTACGGCTGAGCCCGCGCCCTTATCAACGGCACCCTCCCAGGCCCTCCGCAGCGAGGGCCTGGTCGCTTCTGAGTGATCGGCGACCCCGCCATACTGTCACAGGGAAGGGTTTCCCGCTGAAGCTGCGCTTGCGCTGGTAGCATGCGGCCGCTCATCCATGCCTGCCTTCAGCCGCCGAATGACCCGATCCAGCTTGATCCGAATCCTCGCTCCGACGTTCCTGCTGCTGTGTTCTGCGTCGTCGTGGGCAGCGCAACCGCCTTCGGCGACCATCCCGGCCAAGACGATGCTGAACGAGTGCGCGGCCGAATCGTCCGCCTGCGTCGCGTACCTGCGCGACGTTCGCGACTGGATGAAGGCGAATCCTCAGACCTTCGGGCCGCTTTGCGACGAACCGCCGGCTGAGCTGCCCGGCGGACGCAGAACTGTGACGGGCAAAGAACCCGAAGCGCTCGCCAGGCTTTACTGGCACGTTCGCGTTCAGAGTTGGTTTCCCAAGGCGAGCGCCCGGGACGCCGCAGTGTGGGTCATTCAGGGCCAGCTGGCTTGCGAGCTTCAGCGGATCAAGGAGCCGGGCGAGCCAGGCTTTCCCTCCGTCCTGACAGCGCCTGATGGGAAGTACTGACCGACCAAGGAGATAGCTGAGAGCTGCCCCTCGCCGCCAGCTCGCCCAACTGCCATGAACAAGCGGTTGGCAGGCTGGCCAGGAGGGGTGTCGCGCTCCGCACCGAGCTTGAGCGCCGTGTGGCTCGGGTTGCGCGGCGCACCTGGTGGGGGACTGACTGCAAGCTCCGCAGGGAGCACTGCCGTCACAGGGAGCTTCTGCGAGCGCTCTCTGGCGCGCGTTCTGGCGCCACGCCTTGGATCGTGCGCTGCATGGCTCGCTGTACGCGCACAGCGCTCAGGCTCGTGCGCCAGCATTCCACGTACGCCGTCGGGACAGCCGCCTGGGCTATGTCCAGTGCGGTGGTGGAAGAAAAGTCCATATCGGGGTCAGCGAGCAGGAGCGCCCCAATGAACGCGTCAGCCAGATGGCCGCCGGCGGGCGGGCACGGCGGCATGGCCAGGCGAACGCGTGGAATCCCAATTGCCGAGTCGCGCAGCCAAGCAGCGGCGGCAGCTCGGTCAGAGCACAGCCCGGTCGTCACGAGGCAATCGATGGTGCGCAGCGTGTTCGCCGTGAGGTCATCTGGCAGTACCGTCACCGCCCGCGAAGACATCATGCCTGCGTCCGCCCACCCGAACAATTTCGTGTCGACGGCAAGAGCGATGGCATCGTGGATGCTGCTGAGGCTTCGCGGGTCGCCCTTGTGCATCGACGAAATCGCCGGCCCTGCCGAAGGCGGCACGAGTGCGGGCAGGCTCGCGATTCTCAGGAAGGCAGGCCCTGCCAGTGGCGACTCCCCCGCTTGGCCAAGAGCCAGGCTCCAGAAAACGCGCGCGAAATGGGGAAATGCGAATCGCTGGTTTGCGTTGCACTCCCAGCCGGGATCGATCAGGGGCTCTTGCCCAGCAGCTATCGCCGCAGCGCTGAGCGAGATGGCGGCCTCCAGGAACTCGTCGCGCGGCCAGTCCGACAAGCTCCTGTCTGTCGCGGCGATGCCCATAGGAAGGCATCCATGCAGGCCGCTCGAACTCGTAGGAGTCCTTGGCGTCGTACGAAGGAGGCCGGCGCGCGTGCATGGATGCGTCGCGAATTCTGCGATGGCTAGAGCGCTGTGCCCATTCGTGGGCGAGGGAAGGGCCGCGTGTGCCGAGTTCGCCAAGGCGGCTGCGACGCTCAGTTCGCTCACCTCGTCGAATAGACCGTCCTCCCGTACGCTGAACAGGATGCGGTTGTCCATGAGAACTGGGTACGCCAAGAGCACGTCGTCGATGACGCGCTGCACGTCGCGCCTGGTGAGAGAGCTTGGCAGGATTCCATCGGCGTGGCCTGCTTGCCACAAGGCTTCTTCGGCCGCCTGCGAGTCCATGCACTCCATGAGCCACAGACAGGTGCTCAGGCGGTCGATTGGATTGGCGCTGACGTTGGCAAGCGTCTTCAGGTGGTGGGTGAGACGCGCAGGCTTCAGGTGTTCGGCGCTTGCAACCACCAGGTGGAGGTCGTCGTCATCCACCTTCGGACGCCGCCCGGTGAGCTTGTGGATCGCGTTGACCAGGCTCTGGTCGTATGCGCTTGAGCAGTGACAGCCGCTCTCACGTGACAGCCTGTTGAGCTCCTCGAGCTCACGGGCTGTCAAAAGCGCGCAGGTCATAGTGGCGTCCTTCTCGGGCCTGGCGCTGTCTCCGCAGCCGCGATGGAAGTTGTCCGCAGGTTTCCCAGCATCTCGCGCTCGGTCATCGCCGCCGCCACCGCGCCCATCCCTTCGCGAAGTGCGAGTTCGTGAGCGTCGAGCGGCTCCTCGCCGTAGCCTTCAGCACGAATGTCGAGCGAGGCGCCAAATTTGACGAGCATTTTCGCCGCATGCTCGTTGTCGCTCTTGATCGCAATTTCCAAAGGCGTCTGCCTGGGCAAGTTGTCGTCGACGAGTCTGGCGTCGAGGTCGATGAGCCCCGCCTTTCGGTAAGCCATGAACAGCGCCACGACTGGAGCAGTCGGCGCATCAGACGTTGGCTTCCATCTTCCAACGCAGAAGTGGTAGGCGATCTGGGCTTGGCCGCCCGTCTCGTTGTAGGGCAGCCGTTGGTCGACCATTTCGAGAAGGCAAAGCGCCCACTTCTCGCGAGCTGACGCTGTGCCGGCGCGAAAGAACGCACTCAGCGCAATCGCGTGGGGATACCTTGGCGAATCAGGCGAACCGTTGGCGCTGTCCGCGTCGAATGGCATTCGCAGTGCGGCTGCGTATTCCGGTGCACGAAGCTGTCGCAGCAGGATGTCGGGCTTGCTCATGTTGAGCGGTGCATTCGTCGCGCCTGCTGCAGTCGGCTTGGAGGAGGGGGGAACAGACATCATTGCTCGAGCCTGGATTTACCGCGGCCGCACCGCGCCGGACGCCTGGAGAGATGCCGCCGGCGCGGCAGTCAACCAGGCAACGGACTCGCGCAGCCGCAGCGCGCCCGCGGCCGAGCCGTGCATCATCAGGAGCACAGCCAAGTCAGTGGCCAGATCGCCTCGCGCGTTGAGGTTGGCCCAGGCGGTGCATTCGGCCGCCACCTGCTCTCGATACTCGGGGTCGTTGTCTGCCGAATGAACTGCGGAATCGATCAAGCTGCTCTTGAGAAGCTCAACCGCCTCCGTGAATAGCTCGTCCAAGTTCGCATGATGGGCTATGGCTTCGGATGCCAGGCGCGTCAGCAGGTCGGCGTTGGTCTCCTTGAAGAAGCGCATTCGCTCCTGATGCAACTCGATGGCGTACTGGCTGGGGTTGGAGACCCAGCTGGTGCCGTACCACTCGATGCGCAGGTCGGAATGCACATAGGACGTCGTGTCGTGATCCAGGACGTAGAACGCATAGCTGGTGTCCCCGTCCTCGATCACGCAAGCAGTCGGGGCGTCTTCACCGAACTCGGTCGTCAAAAACGCTTCGACGGCAGCCTCGGCCGCTTCCTGAGATGGTCGGGTTGGGCCGTCCTCGTTCCTGTTGTCTTCGGTCATGTCTGGATGTGGCTCGTGCGTGCTGGATTTTCAAGTCGCTCACAGGGCGCGACGGCGCCCCGGTGCGCCGCGGCCGTCGGGCCGCTCAGTCTGAGCGACCAGTGTGACGGGCTCGATGATGCGCTTCATCGACACTCGCGTCTGGAGCATCGAGGCGGCCTCCATCCATGTCTGCGCGCCGCCGGCGTCGCCGCCCGCGCCCATGCTCGAGAACGCGTCCCGTCGAGCGCGCGCGGCAAAGACCTCGGGCTCGACCCGCGCTTCTTGCGAGATGTCATGAAGAGCCTGCAGGAAGCTGTAGGCCGCCTCTGCGGTGCAGGCCGGGAGGGGTGCATCCTTGCGCATCTCACCGCACACGAGGGAGAGCGTGTGGCTGGCAGCGCGCGCGATGGGGCTGACAAGTCCAGACTCCGCGAGCTGAGTGACAAAGGCACGAGCACCTGCGTCGACGTCCGCTGGGCTCTTGATGTCGCCGAATCTGCCGGCGGCGCCGACACCACCGAACATGAAGTTGTCGACCTCCGCAATGCGGATCGCGCGCAGGAGGTCGCTTCCGCTTGCGGCTGCGACCGGGTAGCCTGGCACGTGGACGGTATCGAGTGCGCGCAAACGCAACGCTGCGTAGAAGCGCTCTGCCGCGACACCACTCTTGTCGCCCGCACGCTCACCAAGTTCCTTGCCCGTTTGGCAGAAGTCGATGAAGACTCGGGAGAGGGCGTTGAAGAACGGCAAGAGGTCGGTCTGCGTCAAGTGAATCAGCGGCGGATTGCCGCGTTCGACCACATGGTTGCTGAGCTCGAGCAATGAGCAGAAGAAGGCGCCGCGTGTCGCCTCCGGCACGGCGGCCCGAAACTGGCACGCGACCAGCAACGGCGCACTGCGCAACCGGCTGGAGTCTCCATCGAGTGCGACGTCCGGCGCGACTGCGGTCAGACCTCGGCGCACGACAGGGAGTTGAGCCCAATCGGATAGCTTGTGCTCATCAATACCGTGAGCGGTGGATGGTAGGCTGGCGCATGACATCGCGGCAAGCGCGCAGCCGACGCTGGTGAATCCCCGAGGCGCGATGCCGGCGCCGACGAGCTGCGGGGCTGTCAACGCGAAGTGCAGGCGGGGGTCCATCAACGCCGGGTTGGCCACCAAGAGCTGGGACAGGACGCGTTGCAAAGTCGGCCAGGTCTGCTCGATCCCGCCCTGATCGAAGCGCCCGATTTCGTCAACCTCGCCCAGGAGTTCGCACTCCTGAAGAAGTTCAAGGGCCATGTGTACCCGGGTCAACGCGAACTCGCTTTGGTCCAGAACCAGCGCCACTCGTTTGGACGAGAACGAGCAGGCCCGCGGACCCGCCTGCACTTCTTCGGCCATGAGGGGAACCATCTCAAAGGGCGTGACCTGCAAGGTGACAGCGGCGGGCGTGGTCTGTTCTGCGAGCTCGCGAAGGCGTCTGGTAAATGCGGCTCCCGCGTCGACGCCGTCCCCCAGAGCGAGGAAGTTGAGTTCGTCGAGCAGCTGCGGAGTGAGGGTGACGGCGGTCATAGGGGTTGTCTGCGTCGGTTGGCGATGGCGACAGGTGGCGCAACCGCAGCCGCCTCCTCAAGCACGCGATTCATGGAGGCCTTGGCAAGGTGCGCGTGATGCGCGGCAGACCATGCGTCCACGAGTTCTCGAGTGTGAGCGTCGTTGTCGTCACGGGTCTGATACCAGCCAAGCACAGGGAGCGCGTCGGGTACTCGCAAGCCGGACTCAGCCAGGCCATCGAAGAAGCCCAGCGCGCGGTCGATTGAGCACTCTGG
>Ga0055539_1000607_pt1 | contig 9838 bp, 9 predicted proteins | sample AraplaCvi_mCL_r2_2_FD_55039 | JGI IMG/M metagenome (GOLD analysis project Ga0055539, IMG submission 55039) | Arabidopsis root microbial communities from North Carolina, USA - plate scrape CL_Cvi_mCL_r2 | ecosystem: Host-associated > Plants > Roots > Endosphere | place: USA: North Carolina | reverse complement strand
CCGTGCCGCGCCTGCTCGATTACCTCGCCTTGCTGGAGCGCTGGAACGCGGCCTACAACCTCACCGCGATTCGCGATCCCGCACAGATGGTGAGCCGCCATCTGCTCGATTCATTGGCGATCCTGCCGTACGTGCAAGGNGAAACGCTGGCCGACCTNGGCACCGGCCCCGGGCTGCCGGGCATCCCGCTGGCCATCGCCGCACCNGGCCGACAGATACTGCTGGTGGATTCCAATGGCAAGAAGGTGCGTTTCCTGCGCGAAGCGATCCGCGCGTTGAAGCTGGAAGGCGTGCGCGCCCTGCAATCGCGCGTGGAAGANGTGGAAGGCCAGTTCGATTGCGTTACCGCGCGTGCTTTCGCCAGCCTGGACGACATGCTGACCTGGGGCGGCCACCTGCTGGCACCCGGCGGCATATGGCTGGCCATGAAGGGCAAGACGCCGGAGGAAGAACTGGCCGGCGTGCCGGCAGCCTTCCGTGTGCGCGGCATGCATGGACTGGCGGTGCCTGGGCTGGGTTCGGCGGAGCGTCACCTGGTCGTGCTCGAACACGCAAACCCCTGAATACAGCAGGCCTTGGTGCCCCCTTCCTGCTAATCTAGCCGTCCTTTCGCATACACCCACGGTACCGGACGAGACATGGCCCGTATCATCGCTGTCGCCAACCAGAAAGGTGGCGTCGGCAAAACCACTACCGCTGTCAATCTTGCCGCGGCGCTCGCTGCGGCNAAGCGCAAAGTGCTGCTGATCGATCTGGATCCGCAGGGCAACGCGACCATGGCGTCGGGCGTGGACAAGCGTGAAATCTCGCCNAGCGGTTGCGAGGTGTTGCTGGGCGAAGCACCGATCGAGCAGGCCATCGTCACTACCGAGGCGCACTACGACCTCTTGCCGGGCAATGGCGATCTCACCGCGGCCGAACTGAAATTGATGGACGCGCTGGCGCGCGAGAACCGGCTCAAGGAACAACTGGCGAAAGTCGCCGGCAAGTACGACATCATCCTGGTCGACTGCCCACCCACGCTGCACCTGCTTACCGTCAACGCGCTCACCGCGGCGACCAGCCTGCTGATTCCGGTGCAGTGCGAATACTTCGCGCTGGAAGGCCTTTCCAGCTTGCTCGACACAGTCAAGGCCGTGCGCCAGCACCTGAATCCGCAGCTTGAGATCGAAGGCCTGCTGCGCACCATGTACGACGTGCGCAACAACCTCGGCAACGAAGTATCCGCGCAGCTCACGCAACATTTCGGCGACAAGGTGCTGCGCTCGATCATTCCGCGCAACGTGCGCCTGGCCGAAGCACCCAGCCACGGGCAGCCCATCCACTTGTACGACCGCAGCTCGCGCGGCGCCATCGCCTACATCGGCCTGGCCGGCGAAATCATCCGCCGCGAACGCGGTTCGCAGGCGGCAATCGCGGCGTTGCACGCGATGCACGGCGACTCACCCGAGGAATCCATCGAAGCCTCGGCTCATTTAGACCAGGAATAACATGGCAGCCCCGAAGAAACGTGGACTGGGACGCGGGCTCGATGCCCTGCTTGGCGGCGACTCCGGCGCGCCGTCGGTGATCGAACAGGAAGGCGAGCTGCGCATGCTGCCCATCCAGTACATCCAGCCCGGCAAATATCAGCCGCGGCGCCATTGGAACGACGAGGCGCTGGATGAACTGGCCGCCTCGATTCGCGCGCAAGGTTTGATCCAGCCGGTGGTCGTGCGCGCGATCGGCAAGAACAGCTACGAGCTGATCGCCGGCGAACGCCGCTGGCGTGCAGCGCAACGCGCGCAGCTCAGCGAGATTCCTGCGCTGGTGAAGGACGTGCCCGAAGTCGCCGTGCCGGCGATGGCGCTAATCGAAAACATCCAGCGCCAGGACCTCACCCCGCTGGAAGAGGCCGACGCCATCAAGCGTCTGATCGACGATTTCGATCTCACCCATCAGCAAGCTGCCGATGCGGTGGGCCGTTCGCGCGCCGCCGTGTCGAACATGCTGCGCCTGATCGATCTGCCGGCTTCCATCAAACGCCTGCTCGACGATGGCAAGCTGGAAATGGGTCACGCGCGCTGCCTGCTGACGCTGCCCGAATACCAGGCCGAGTCGCTGGCGCTGGAAGCCGCACGCCACAACTGGAGCGTGCGCGAACTCGAAGACGCCGCGCGCAAGGCGCAGACCGCACCCAAGGGCAAGGCCAAGAGCGCGCCGCCCCGCGATCCGAACATCGACGCGCTGGAACGCGAGCTGGCCGACCGCTTCGCCACCAAGGTGGAAGTGGCGCACGGCCGCGGTGGCCGCGGCAAGCTGGTGATCCACTACCACAGCAACGATGAGCTGGATGGGATTCTGGGCAAGTTGCGCTAACCCTTGTCATGCCGGCACAGGCCGGAATCCAGTTGCACATGGCGTGCGAAGCACATGACATCCTTTTGAATGCTTCGCATGGTTTATTAGGACAGGATTCCGGCCTGCGCCGGAATGACGAGCCCAAAGCATTGCCGCTCGTTCATATCGTTTACGCAATACAAGGCCTTATTCATGCCGCAACTCTCCGTCGTCGTGCCCGTCTTCAATGAACGCGACAACATTCCCCCGCTGCTTGCCGAAATCGCCACCACGCTGCGCGGCAAGCTGGATTTCGAAATCATCTACGTCGATGACGATTCCAGCGACGACAGCCGCGCCGTGCTGCAAGCGCAGAAGGCCAGCTATCCGGAACTGCGCGTGCTGCACCACGTCACGCGCAGTGGCCAGAGCACGGCCGTGTGGAACGGCGTGCGCGCGGCGCGCGCGCCATGGGTCGCCACGCTCGATGGCGACGGCCAGAACAATCCGGCGGATATCCCCAACCTGCTCGCTGCGCGCGATGCAGCGGGCGCGGAGGTGAAGCTGTTCGCTGGCTGGCGCACTACGCGACGCGACAGCATCAACAAGCGCATCTCTTCGAAGATCGCCAACGCGGTGCGCTCGCGCATGCTGCGCGACGCCACGCCGGACACCGGCTGCGGCCTCAAGCTGTTCGAGCGCGACGTGTTCCTGCGCCTGCCTTACTTCGATCACATGCACCGTTATCTGCCGGCGCTGGTGAAGCGCGCCGGCTTCCACAGCCAGAGCGTGCCGGTGGGACATCGCCCACGCACCGCCGGCACATCCAAGTACGGCATGCTNGATCGCCTGTGGGTGGGCATCGCCGATCTGCGCGGTGTGGCCTGGCTGATGCGTCGCGCCAAGGTGACGCAGGTCGAAGAACTTTAGCGAACGATCACGCCGCCTGGATAACCCAGGCGTATGCTTGATGGACATCGTCTTCAAGGAGGCTGTCCGTGAGCATCGCCGTCAAACGCGTCTACGAGCCCGCCGCCAAATCGGATGGCTACCGCGTACTGGTCGATCGGGTGTGGCCGCGCGGCTTGAAGAAAGAAGACGCTGCACTCGATGCCTGGGCCAAGGAGCTGGCGCCGAGCACCGCCCTGCGCAAATGGTTCGGCCATGAACCCGCGCGCTGGGAGACATTCCGCCATCGCTATGCGGCCGAGCTGGACGCACAAAAAACATTCTGGCAACCGCTGGTGACGAAGGCAGAGCGCCATCGCGTGACGCTGCTGTTCGGCGCGAAGGACGAAGAGCACAACCAGGCCGTTGCGCTGAAGATGTACCTGGACAACTGGATGAAGGCGAACGGCTTGCGCTGACGCGCGATAGTCTGCAAAAAGCTCAACGCGGCGACGGTTGCCACGACTCCAACGCCAGCCGCGTCTTCTCTCGCCCCAACTCGATCAACTCCCGCGCACGATAAAACGCATACGCGCTCGACACGTTGCGCGCCAGCTGCACCAGCAGATCCGGCTGATACGCGGCCAGGCGCAGTCGCGAAAGATTCGCCTGCATCAGATCCATCGATTGCCCAAGCAGTTCCAGCGCACCGGGTTCACGCGGTTTTCCTGGGTCCAAGGCGCGCAATTCGCTGGGTAGAAACCGTCCCAGCAAACGTCCAATGCCAGCTCTGGGCTTCGTATCGCCCGCGGAAATCTCCACCGGCAGATTGGTTTCGGGGGGGCCGTCGATGCTGATCGCAATGACGTAATCGGCCGGCTCGCGAATCAGCGGCGTCACCGGCACCGGATTGAGCAGGGCGCCATCCACCAGCAGCCGCCCGTTGATCAGGTGCGGCCGGAACAAGGTGGGAATCGCGATCGACGCACGCACCGCATCGAACAGAGAACCACGCGTCAGCCATACCTCGCGTTCGCGCTCGAGATCGGTGGCGACCGCGGTAAAGGTAATCGGCAAATCCTCGATGCGCACGTCACCGACCAGTTCAAGCATGGTGCCGATGATTTTTTCGCCCTTGATCAAGCCACCGCCGGCAAAGGAAAACGACCAGTCCACCAGCTTCAGCACATCGAATTTGTCCAGCGAGCAAACCCAGTCGCGATAGATTGCCAGCTTGCCCGCAGCATGAATGCCGCCGATCAGCGCGCCCATCGAACAGCCGGCGATGGCGACGATCTCGAAACCCTGCGCTTCCAGTTCCTCGATGGCGCCGATATGCGCCAGGCCTTTTGCACCGCCGGCGCCGAGCGCCAGCGCTACGGTGGGTTTGCGTGCGGGAGTCTTGTCATCGCCAGTGCGCGAACGAAGCTCGGTGGACGGGGTAGCGGGCATGGACGACGCGTGTTCGACCTGTCTATTGGTAGCCGGTAAGCGCAAGCTGCAGCATGATCTTCATTTCTTCGCGCAGCGGCAGCGGTGCGACGATTTCCGCATCCGGGCCGTACTTCAGCACGTCCATCAATAATTCGCGTGAATTCGAATACGGCAGCTGCAGTTCGTAGCGCCCGTCCGGCAGCCACGTGCCTTTCTGCTGCGAATGCCAATGTTCGTCGGCCACCCAGCGCGCCGCGTGTGCGGAGAAGCGGATGGTGGCCCAGGCCTTCGGCTTGCCGGCAAAGATGCCGTAGCTCGATGCGAGCAATTCGTTCAGATCGTTCTCCGCCACGTCCTGCGCCGCTTCATCCAGCGCGTGCGGATCGGCGATGCGATCCACGGCGAAGCTGCGCAGGGCTTCGCGATCGTGGTCCCATGCATCCAGGTACCAGTTGTCGCGGTAGTGCGTCAGCCGCTGCGGCGACACCGTGCGCTTGCTTTCATTGTTGGTGGTGCGTGCGCGATACAGGAAACGCAGTTGCTTGCGGTCCAGCACCGCGCCGGCGGTAATGCGGAACACTTGCTGGTCGAGCTTGCGTTCACCCCACGGAATCACGCGAATGCGCTCCACCGGCAACGCCTTGCCGCTGGCGCGATCGGAAAGCAGATGCTCGATGCGCGCCTTGAATGGCGCCAGCGCACCGGCCAGCACGCCCGGGCCGCTGCGTCCGATCAACTCATTCAACGCCAGCAGCGCGGCCAGCTCGTCCGAGGTGAGCCACAAGCCCGGCAGTTCGAAGCGCTGGCCTTCTGAGGCTTCATAACGGAACGCGGCATGTTCGCCACCGGCGCTCTCGATCGGCGCGCCCAGCGCATCGCGTAGAAAGGCGATGTCCCGGTACAGCGTGGCGCGCGAGCATTCGAGCTCGTCCATCAGCCTGGGCAGCGGCACCGGGTAATGTGCCGATTTCAGCAGGCGGTGCAGGGTGAGAATGCGCTCGTAGCGATCCATGTCGAGGTTCAGCAGGGNAGTCTGCGTAGCATGGCCATGCTACGTGACGCCCGCAAGCGTGCGGTGGGCCTTTCCCGCCAGGAAGTTGCGTGGACTCATCGCCACCCGGCCTGTCACGAGCGGGGCCATAAGATCGCTCTAAATATTCACAAAGCGTTCAAGCCGCTTCGNTAAAGTGGCCTGTTCCAACAGCTTTTTAACATTGGACGACTCCAGCGATGAAAAACCTGCTGATGACCGGCCTGGCACTCGCCGCCCTGGCCACCTTCACCGCCCAGGCCCAGGACACGTCCTCCGGTACCCAGACCAGCTCCGGCACCTGGACGGGCTCCGGCGAACTGGGCTTCGCCTCCACCACCGGCAACTCCCGCTCGCAAAACGTAAACGCCAAGCTGACCCTGGCGCAGGAAACCGACCAGTGGAAGAACAGCTTCTTCGCCGACTGGCTGCGCTCCAAGGGCCAGGTCACGGTGACGAACGCGCAAGGCCAAGCGGTCAAGCAATTCGACACCACCGCCGATCGCTACGATTTCGGCGCGTCGGCCGGCTACAAGCTCGATCCGCGCAGCTACATCGTGGCCGCCGGCCGCTACGAGCATGACGACTTCGCCGCCTACCGTTGGCAGGGCACGGTCTCGCTCGGCTACGGCTACATGGCGCTGAAGACCGACCGCACCCAGCTCTCCTTCGAACTCGGCCCCGGTTACACCGAATACCAACCGGCTACCGGTACACAGACCATCAACGGCGTCACCGTGCCGCTCAGGGAACCGCGCCAGAGCCAGGTCGTCGCGCGCGGCCTGGTGAGCTACAAGTACCGCATCACCGAAAACACCGCCTTCGACGATACCTTCCTGATGGAAGCGGGCAGCAAGAACGCCTACCTGCAAAACGACGCCGGGCTCGCCGTGAGCATGACCAAGAAGCTGTCGATCAAAGTGGGCTTCCAGGTACGCCACAACAGCGATGTGCTGCCGGGCATCCGCCACACCGATACGTTGACGACGACCAATATCGTCTACAACCTCTGATCGCATCGCGACTTCGTCGCNCNTNGAACCCCTTCGTGCGCGAGCACGGAGGGGTTTTTGTTTTGGCGCGCGGGTTTGCCTGACACGCTGAAGCTGCTTCCGTTCATCACTGTCGGCACGCGCATACACGTTCACGTGTCAACTGCTGCTAGTCCATGTGCATCGCATCGCGAAAACTCGCCGGACGTCATTTTTTTGTAAATCCGGCCGCGCGCTCAGTCCGGCCGCAGACACGTATTGGCCAGAGGGAGTGGTGCATCGATGAGGTACAGGAACAAGATCGCGGCAGCCATTGCGGTGGCGCTGATGGTGAGCGNGTTGACCGCGGTCGCACAGGACACGCCACCGCAAAGCATNAGTGAGCCCAAGCAGCTGGATGCGATTACCGTGACCGGTTCGCGCATCCGCAGCGTGGACNTGGAAACGGCACAGCCGGTNTACACCATCGACCAGCAGGAAATTCAACGGCAAGGTTTCACCAACGTCGGCGATATCCTGTCGCACATCTCGGCAGTAGGCGCGCCCGGCTATTCCAAATCGGCCGTGCTCACGTCCAACACCTACGCTGGCGGTTCATATATAGAATTACGCGGGCTTGGCTTTGCACGCACATTGGTGCTCGTGGATGGTCGTCGCTGGGGCACCAATACGGATGGTTATACGGACCTCGATACCATTCCTTCGTCGATCATCGAGCGCATCGAAGTACTGAAGGACGGCGCATCGGCCATCTATGGTTCGGATGCGATCGCGGGCGTGGTCAATATCATCACCCGCTCGAATTTCCAGGGCGTCGAGTTCAACGCCTATGCGGGGCAATTCGCGGGCACAGGTGACAACACCACCCAGCAATACGACATCACAGTCGGCAATCGCATCGGCAAGTTCTCGTACATCGCCAACGCGACTTACAGTAAAGAAGATCCTATCTGGGCCAAGGATCGCGACTATTCGCGGTATCCGCGCGGGCCTTACTACCCCAACTCGGGGTTGTCACCCTTTGGACCGGGTGGCCAGATTACCGACAGCAATGGTAATTCCTACAAGCTCAACCCAGGCGGCAATGCCCTCAACGTCGGCGACTACCATCCGTACAACGCTGAGACGGACAACTACAACGCCAACCCGCAGATGATGTTGCTGCCCGGTTCCGAACGTAAATCGCTGTTCGGCAAGGCGCGCTATGAAATCACCGACAACGTAAGCGCGTTCGTGGACGCCAATTTCATGCAACGCATCGCGACGATTCAAATCGCCGGGTACCCGTTGGGAACGGGTACGACGGGGGTGCCCGTGAGTGCGGACAGCTACTACAACCCCCTGGGAAGCCAACAAGGTTATAGCGACCCGCAAGATGTGGATTTCCTGCGGCGCATGGTCGAAACGCCACGTTTTACCAAAAACACCAATACGACCTATCGCCTGGGCACCGGACTGGAAGGCGTGTTCGACGTCGGTTCGCGCCACTTCAACTGGGATGTCAGTGCCTACGTGAACAAAAACAGTGGCCAGATTTACGGTACAGGCAACTACAACCTGGTGAATCTGGAGAAGGCCCTTGGGCCGTCGTTCCGAGATAGCGACGGCGTCGTCAAATGCGGCACGCCGGGTAGCGTGATCACCGGCTGCGTACCTCTGAATGTGCTTGCGAATGAGGGTGGCATCACGCCCGACATGCTGGACTATGTCAGCGTGCTTACCAACGCCAGGTACGGCACGCTGACCACCGGCTTCGCCGCGAACCTGGGTGGCGATATCGTGGAATTGCCCGCCGGCACCCTGCAATTTGCGACCGGCCTGGAGCATCGGCGTGAATCCGGCTACAGCCGGCCCGATACCTTCTCCGCCACGGGCAACTCCACCGACCTTGCGTCGGATCCGTTCTCCGGCAGCTATACCGTGGACGAAGCCTATGCGGAACTCAAAGTACCGTTGTTGGCGAACATGCCTGGCGCAGAACGGTTGAGCGTGGATCTGGCGACCCGTTTCTCGCACTACAGCACGTTCGGCAACACCACCAACAGCAAATTCGGCCTTGAATGGAAGCCGATCAATGACGTGCTGTTGCGCGGCAGTATCGGCCAAGGTTTTCGCTCGCCGACCATTGCCGACTTGTACGGCGGACAGCAACAGACCTTCGACGTGTACAGCGACCCTTGCGACGTCGTGACAGGAGCCGTGGCCACGGGCAATCCCATCGCGATCGCTAGTTGCAAGGCAGCAGGTGTCGGTGACAATTTTCATCAGACAGACGCCTCGGGTCAGGCCGTTGGCGGCCCGAACCAATCCACGACGCCGTTCACATCCGGCTCCAATCCCGATCTCAAGCCTGAAACCTCGTTGAGCAAGACCATAGGCCTGGTCTACAGCCCGAGCGCCGTAAACGGCCTCAACGTCTCGCTGGATTGGTACAACATCCGCATCAACAACCTGATCAGCGCGATTTCTCCCGACGATGTGCTGGATGACTGCTACTTGCGCGGTATCCAGTCATCGTGCGGGAAGTTCTCGCGCGATCCCGCCACGCAACAAGTGGTTGGCCTGATCCATACGTTGACCAACCGGGGCAAACTGGAAACCGAAGGCTATGATTTCGGCGTCTCCTACCGTGTCGGGACACCGATTGGAAAATTCACCGTCAGGACTGACGCCAACTACGTCAGCAAGTACACCATCGATCAAGGTGGTGACAATCCCGTCGCGTATCAGAACGGCATGTATTCCAACTGGCGCATGCGCAACACCAGTTCGCTCGATTGGAGTAACGGCAACTTCGGGGCAACCTGGACGATTCGCTATTACTCCGGCCTGAAGGAAAGTTGCGTGGGCTACATTCTGGGAACTGCTGCATGCAACCTGCCGGACTACTACTCGCCCGGCGTCGGTGTCACCCCACTGCGCAAAGTGGGCGCCATTGCGTTCAACGACATGCAGGTACGTTGGACGGCACCATGGAAGGGCACCATCGCATTGGGCGTCAACAATATCTTCGATCGCGTCGGACCGCTGTTCTACAACGCGTCCAGCAACACCAGCGGCAATAGCGGCTTCGTATACAGCCCGTCCTACGACTACGGCCGCTTCGTGTACTTGCGCTACAACCAGACGTTCTGAGCAGTCCTCACGCTCGGTTGTTCGAAAGCGGGCCGACTGG
>Ga0055539_1000568_pt1 | contig 10523 bp, 13 predicted proteins | sample AraplaCvi_mCL_r2_2_FD_55039 | JGI IMG/M metagenome (GOLD analysis project Ga0055539, IMG submission 55039) | Arabidopsis root microbial communities from North Carolina, USA - plate scrape CL_Cvi_mCL_r2 | ecosystem: Host-associated > Plants > Roots > Endosphere | place: USA: North Carolina | reverse complement strand
CTATCCCCTCTGTCCGCAAAGTTTCGCCCACCGGCGCGGCTTAATCCAGTGGTTTTTTTACAAAAAGACGCACAAGTCACCCTCTTGTACCAGGGTGATCGCGTAGCCTTCGTTACAAAGGGGTTTCGGGTACCTGGCTGCCTTAATTGTGAAGATTTTTGGGCTGCGATTCGTAGGCTGGGATGAAATCCCAGCATGGGTCACATGGGATAAGAGCTGGGATTGCATCCCAACCTACGTTCAATCGATCAGCTTTCTGTCGCGTAGTTTCTTGAGGTATCGGTCGCCTTCATCATCGGCCGAAAAAATCGCCTCGCCGTCAAGCATGTACGCCTTCAGCAAACTCTGAATGCCGCGTTCGTCCTCTCCGAGCTTGATCAGACTTTGTCCCAGCCGGTAGTGGATAAAGGGATTCTCCTGGCCGCCCGGGCCATTGAGCGCGTCGTAGAAACTATTCCGCGCAGCATCCAGCCGCCTAAGTTGGTACTGCGCATCGCCTATAGATGCGGATAGCCAGGTATAAGCCTCCCAATCAACACGAGGCTCTGGAAGCAGCGACATCGCTGCACTCCACTTCTCTATCGCCTCAGCAAACCTCGACTCGTCGCACAGATCGTTACCTTGAGCGGAGAGGCTATCCACCTTGTCCCCAATCGCCTTAGGAAGCTGCATTATTTTTTACCTGCTGCGTGTTTTTTATAAAATTCTTGGTACTTCTTGTCTTCGCCCTGGAAACAGCGCCCTTTTGACATCTTGCTGGATCTATCAAAATGCGCGAAGGAATCGTCCAGATCGCCCATCTCGAAGTAAGCGACACCCATCAGGAAATCGGGTTCCGCATCGATCTCAGAGATTGGTAACTTTTTCAGCTCATCAATCCATCTGACGGCTAATTTCGGCTTTTTCGACTGCGCCATCAATCGAATCGACGCAAGCGCCTTCGAAATACTAATGTCGTACTCAGCTTTGGGCTCAGGAATCAGTTCCCAACCTTGCTCAAGTAAGGATTGAGCCTTGTCGGCGTCACTATTCTCTAATGCCTCACGGACTTCCGAACCAAGCTCCCTTAACCTCTGTATCACCTCAGTATTCGCGGACTTCATCACTACCTCAAAGAAAGTAGACTAACGTCTCTGGTTCGCCATCAAGGAGGCCCAGCCCCTTGACTGAAAACCGCTCATCTTTGAATCACATTTATGAATTTCATCCTGAGAAATCTATGATTTGAAACCCTCCGGAATGCCAGATCCATCCTTCAACTTGCTGATCCGCCATTTATTCATATTTTTATATTCAAACTTAATTTCATAATCAAAGCTTGCATCCACAACGAGCACAAATAGACCACTGGACTTTTCTAGCGCCGCCAACAGATCTCGACCTTTTGCAGGCGCGGCATGGAAAAAATCCTTATGCTTCAGAATATCAATAATCTCAACTCTGGACTGACGCACATAAGACGCCTTAGCCTCGGACATCTCGTCGCCAACATACACCCGCAAATATCCTTTATGCCATTCTGGATCAATACCCGAAATCACAGAAATGAAGCTTTTTGCAAGACCGGCAGCGATGGACGTGGCTTTTTCGTTTATCATCGATATCCCTAAAAGATCTTTAACGAATTTTCTTTTTGGGATTTCTCAAAAGTCCGGTGGGCTCAAGATCCATTATTACTCGTCTTAGTCTTTCAATGCCTGCTTCGTCATTCGCAGATATAGGCAAAGCATTCACTTGAACCATAGCGCCGGACTTGAACTTATCCACTCTATAATAAGCGTTTGAATGATGATCCAAGATCCTGACATCTGAAAAATAAGTCAGCCAGCCTATGCGGATATCACCAATAGCCTGACCGAGCAAATTATCAATTTCGGACCTCGTAACGGTGGCATGATGAGGATTCCAAAACGAGATCGCAGTATCCAGCAACTTTCTGACAACATCTTCAGACTCAAACACTGGAGCAATGTGAATAATCACACTATCAGCATTGCGAGTGCTCCCGATACTGACCTGAACGGAAAGATCCATCGAATCAACAGTTGAACCCAGTACAAAGGCTGTTCGGAAACTGATAGCTGGACGGCAGTCATCTGAGAATTCTTTATTCTTAGGGTTCTCATTTATGTACGCCCAATCCTTCGGCAAGGAGGCAATGACCTCCTGGTCGAGGTTGGAGAAATCCTGTGCAACAAGTCCGGTAGACTCCTTTGGATCCCGAACAACCTTCAATATGGAAAGCTCTGGAAGAACATCACGAACACTCTCCAAAAAATGCCTAACCTGATCAAGGAACTGCCTACCGGTTGCGGGTCTATCGTACCAATAGCAGCTGATGCTCAAGCTTTGCATGGAAAGAAGCATTTTCAAGGACTCCAGTAAGTCACAACCGTGTTCGACAAATTATTTTGCTGAGCGATGGATTTTAGCAAATCTGCCTTTGCTTGGCTCGCCACCCTGTATTCAACCGATGTTCCCGCATCACCAGCGATGGCATCGCTTTGAATCATGTCATCGGTGACACTCTTCATCGAAAACGGCAAATCAGGATTGGGCCAATCGACATAATTCTTTGCATCAATCAAATTGCCTGTATTCGGGTCATAACCATCGAAATACTTAACCCCCGACTTCATCAACGGAGTGTCGACTGCGTACTCGACTCCAGCAGGCGCTCCAGTGGCACTTTGCTGATAGGCAGCATCAGCAGCGCTCCTCGGATACTTTGAGCTATTCGCCCAAACACCAGGACCACCATCGCTTTGACCAACCTGGAACGTGGGGCGTTTTATCTCATTTGTACTCTCGGTCTCGCTTTCAGAAGTCTCTGGAACCTTTTCCGGAGCCTCCGCTCCTTTCTGCAGATTAGCCACACGCTGCGTTTTGCCCGACGCCCGCCCTGCCTTGGGTTGCGACGTTTCTTGCGGAGCCTCCGGCTGCGGTCGCACCTTCGGCTGCAGATTTTCCTCCTTCAGCAACTTCCCCTCGTTCTCCTTCAGCCAGTCTGCCACCTTCGAACCCAGGCGCTTGCTGTCACCTACCGCCTTGAACAACGCTTCCTTGCTTTTGCCGCGGAGGAGATAGGCCACCATCGCGATCAGGATGGCCATGATCATCAACACATGGCCGTGGGCGAATTGAAGCGCGGCCGTTTCCTTGCTGGGTGCGTAACCTGCGGTGTGGCAGGCACCGGGGCGATCGCTTGGCGAGGGTCCCCACGCGGCACGAAAACCTTCCACGTAACAGCTCGCCGCTTGCGGAATGGTGTCGATCAATCCTTCGGCGAGCATCTTCAGGCCGAGGAACGTCATCACCCACTCGCCGAGCACCACGCCCGCCTCGAAACCAAGGGCCGCACCGGGTACCGCGCCGGCGCCGAAGGCCAGCGAACCCAGACCGGCACCCACGGCCGTACCGAGCACGATGCTTCCGCCGTAGTAAAGCGCGATGTCCTTGACGACNGAAATCAGAATGCTCCAGATGGCGTCGAGGCTGATGCCTTTCAGCTTTCCGGCTATCTCCGTACGCGCAAGCGGGCCAGAGGCTTCAATCGCCCAACGCAGACGCATCACCCGGCTCTCGTAACTGTAGAGCGTTCGGTAAAGCGTTCGATCGATGTCTCTGGCTTCGGCCTCAATGCGNTGCTCGGTCCTCTGCAGCGAACNCCAGAAACTATCCAGCATTCCGTCGGACATTATTTCGCACTCCGCGATAGTCGCCGCGCCAATACCACCCATCCCCTTACGGGCTGACCATTTTCCTTGCGCAACGTGTCGGTGCCCACGCGAACGTCCGTAAAACCCGCGGCCTTCATTACACGCTCCACGTACTGGCGCGTGTGCTGATAGCGTCCGCTCGGCGACAGGTCGACGCGGTCGTCATCGCCTTGCGCCGCTTCCAGCGAAAAGGCCAACCAGCCATCGGGACGCAACGCGCTGTGCGCAGCATGGAGCACATCCTGCAATTCGCCGAAATACACCAAAGTATCGGCGGAAAGTACGACATCGTAGGCGCCTGGATGCGTCTGCAGATAGCGCGTGAGTTCGGCCACTTCGAGTTCGTCATAGCCACCGCGTAAGCGCGCCTTTTCGATCATGCCGCCGGAAAGGTCGACGCCCACCAGATGCTTGGCATACGCGCGTAGCAAAGGCGCACACAGGCCGGTGCCGCAACCCGCATCCAATATGTCCAGTCCACCGGCTGCGCCAGGAAGTACTTCGCTTAGGGCTGCGGTGAGAATTTGCGGCGCACGATAACTCAAGTTCTTCAGCAATTGCTCGTCGAAGCTGTCGGCAAATTTGTCGAAGACGTCGCGCACATATGCGTCGTCCGCACGCGAAGGCGCCTGCGCTCCACCGCAGGCGGCAAGCATATGGCGGGCGACCGGGTGGTCCGGCTCACGCTCCAGCCAGTCGCGATACACCTGCGCCGCTTCCTCACAACGCTGCAGTGCGTACAGNGAAACGCCCAGCGCCTCNAGCGCGCTCAGGTTGCGCGGGTCCAGAGCATAGGCCGTGCGGAAACATTCCACCGATTGTTCGACGTGCTCGACACTCTGCGCGTTGTTGCGCAGGAACGAGCCCATCAGATAATGCCCCTGCGCAAATTTCGGTGCCTGCTGCAACAATTTCGCATATGCCTCGAACGCTTCGTCCAAGCGTTCTTGCGCTTCCAACACCACGGCAAGATTGTTCTGCGCGTTGTAATGCTTCGGTCCGCACGCCAGCGCTTTCCGGTAGCAGCGCTCCGCATCGGCCAAGCGCCCGCATTCCTTGTGGATATTGCCCAGGTTGTTGTGTGCATCCGGATGCTTTGGCGTGATCTTCAAAGACGCTTCGATCAAACGCACCCCTTCGTCACTTCGCCCGCGTTGGTGACAAAGCACGCCCAGGTAGTGCATGGCATCGGGTTGTGCTGCACGCAGTTCCAGTACTTCGCGGTAGAGGCGTTCGGCGGTGTCCAGGTCGCCAGCTTGGTGGAATTGCATGGCCTGCTTCAAGATGGCGCGATAGTCCGTCGTCGCTGCAACAGCAACGGACCGATGAGCAGACATAGGCGCAGAATTTTTGCTCACATCCATCACACAGCTTAGGAAAACATATCCAACGCACGCCTTGCCATCGAGGAAAGGAAGCGGAANAGCAAACCAAGTACGTATTCGACGAACGCCACGGTGATCTCGACCGTTGCAACCACGGCGCGCCCCATGAACCGCATCGCCGCCGACAGCAAGTTGCGCACAGCTTCTGCCAGACGGATGGATTGCAACGCACCGCTGTAAAGAAGTCGAGCGAGCGTGTCGAGCACCGTTGTACCGGCAAACAGGGCCGTGCCGATTCCCGCTCCCACTGCATGACCCACCTGCTTCAAGATCCAATCCAACGCGGACAAGATCAATTGCAGTGCAGCAGCCGAGCGCATGATGAAAGGCCCGCTATCTTTCGCCGCACTCGCGAGCCATTCACTCGCCTTCTCGAAGCTGCTGTGCCTGGGGAAGATCACCGGCAGCGAAGACCAGGTGCANCCCGCCACCGACTTTTCGTACGCATCAGGCATGGAGTGCGCGTCGATGCTTATCAACTTGCCGGGCCCTTTAAGGCGGTANGCNTTACTGCCATAGGGCACATGGAAATACGGAAAGATCGGCACCATNGGCACCGGGTCGGTATCGTGATAGCAGCGGTAGATGTTCCGCTCNCCCAAGCGGTGAGTCAGGTATTCGGTGTGCGCCTCCAGGCCGCAGCGCGGGGCACCAAACGTATACAGTCTCACCCTGCACCCTAGGCCACTCAGACTGTCGGCGATCAAGGTGGACATCGCTCCACCGAGGCTATGGCCGACCACGTGCAGCGCGGAAGGATTGCGACCCCTCAACTGCTCCATGATCTGCGGCAGCACCGACTGTGCGCCACGCCAGAAACCGGTGTGAACGATATAACCACTGGGGCCGGTAATGCCGCCCATGCGCACGTTGCTCAACCAGTCGTAGCCGCTCTTTGGGTAAGTGCCGCGCACGGTAACCAGGCATTCGCCTTGGCGCGCACCTTTTCCCCAAGCCACGTAACCAAAGCCGTTCTGCTTTTCGATCACCCCCATGCCGGTGCTGCCGACCAGACGGCCGCCACTGAGAATATCGAAAGACTCTCGCGCACTCGGCGCCACCGCCTCGGCAAACCGCATGTTGTCGCTCAAACGCACTTGATAAGTGCTGTCGGCAATCTCGGCCGCCTGTATGGGAGAAAGTTCCGTGGCCATCGTTGTCCCCTGAAAAAGTTTAAGGAGCCGTGCCTTACACGGCTTTGCAAATGCCGTAATGCTTGCCTTCGTAGTCCGGCTGGCGAGTCAGCTCGCAAACCAGATTGATGGGCTTACCGTCCAGCTCCGTGTTTGCGTTGTAGGAGCCCTTGCCATGCAACCAGGCGGTGTACTCGACGCCCTGATACTTGATCGTGATGGTCTGCTGTATCGTCGGCTGGGCAGGAATCAATCGCAGCAAACCGGCTTTACGCTCGATGGCCGGAAACGAAAAGGCGCCCTTGGCGTCGGTTACCGCACGCTGCGGCGGAATTTCATTCTCGTTATCCGACCACACCACTTTCTCGATCAGCTCGGCGCCTTCCACAGGCTTGCCGTCCTTCAACACCGTGCCATGCACTTCGGAAAACAGAACCAGACGATCGAACGCACCCATCGCACATCCCTCAGATAAACCGGACAACGAAAACACCAAAACGATAAGCAGAACCTTCAAGGCCGAACGCGACATCACCCGCTGTTTTTGCATCACGCTTCGTCCTTCAACCAATCAATACTTTGAAACACCCCAGCACGATCACGCCACCGTGCGCGGTGCTATCTCCTAGGCGTGCCACAGGCCTGCCACCAGCCAGCACTTTCGGCGAACCCATCGCCACTGCATCGGGCGGTCCAACGCAAACCGCCATGTCGCCAACGCATGCGACAGGCAGGCCGCCGACCAATACGGTCGGCGCACCGGGTGCGGCAATGGGGCCACCGACGTGGGGTACTGGCCCGGTGGTCATGGGGCAGGTATGCATGTCGGTGAGGCGGGCCGCTGGTTGCATGACTATTTCTCCAATTGCGTACTAGAAGTACTGCTGTTGTCGCGCAAAGCGATTGGCCGACAGTGCTTGTCTATTAGCACCGTCTTGCCGCCCATGACGATCTTCCTCTTCTTGAACACAGGTTTCGTGGAAAAGCTGCCACTTCGCCAAATCGTTTTGCAGGTCTTCGCATCCAACGCGTATATCCGGTTGTTGCTGCCCGAATAAGTGGAGACGTACAGCACACCATCTCCAAACATCACCGGCTGCTCGATGATCGACACTTCATCGTTGACCGAACACGCAGGAGCGGCGCCTGTTGCTATTTGCAAAGGCCCCTGCCAAGCGATGGGATGATTGGGATCGTCTGCTTCGCCGAAATTCACCGTGACATCGTCTACCTTACCGACACTCTGCACGATCTTTACAGGCGCTAGATCACACGCCTGAGCGAGCACCGAGACGGACATCAAAACTGTCGCCAATACAATTTCAGTCAGACGCATCACCTGCCTCCTGGAATACGCGTGGCGAAATACTCCACGTTTGGCAAATCCGTGTGGTTCCAGGACCAGTTGATGGCTGTGTCCTGTCGCCCAGTTCCGCCATACCGCCCCCAATAACCGATGGGATAGGCACTATTTCGCGCACTGGGCACGATGATTGCGACATGCCCATGCCCCGCCGCCTTCAACCCGGCAACAACGAAATAGCCATCATTCGCATACTTCTGCGCCTGACTGCCGCTATGCCCGAGTTTTATCCAGCCGCTACCGTCCGCGTTCATGGCATCAACCATATCGTTGGCATTTCCTTCCAGGGAAACGCCCAACTCATCAGCCACGGCATGAGCGAATCCACTGCAATCATGCTTCCACCGTTCCCAATGATTCATGCTTGCTGTTGTTACGTCTGCTGGCATCCTGACCACTCCTTCCTATGAAACTATGAGCTAAAACGGTGACCCTTCGATCAACAAAGCACTGCGACACCATTTTCGCCGAGCCCATTCTAGGTAATTTTCTCGCCCCTTATTTCCATGTCTTTTCTCACCAAACGAAAGAAAAGGCACTCGTTCTTAGTTGTCGGTTAAAGAGTCAATCCCATTTCATCCGAAGGATCACTGGAATAAAAAATTTTAAAATACATAAATAGACATGCTATTCCAATTAGCAAATACGCCCACGATATCGGAAGCACGCAGCGAGTACGAGGAATATGTGCCGCCCGTCTCAGCGGACTTTGAAACATACCTGTTTGGGCGCCATGTACCGTCTTCCCCGTACTACTTTGCATATTGTCATCGCCATCCACGGACGACATTATCGAAGGCGCTCCTACGGAATGGGCTGGTAAGAATTGTTGATTCTGGCGGCCAGGCACGGCAAGTCGAACCATGCTCAGAGCGTAAATGCTTTCGGCAGCCATACGGGGACGAGTATCCCCCGTGGCATACTGGTAAAGAACCTCCAACCATGCGACAGGATCTATCCCTGCGCTCCGAGCAACACGCGGATCGACCCCGCCTCCTAGCGAAGAGTTTGTTATTTTATGGCCAAGCCTAAGATTTGTGTGTAAATGGCTCATCGTATCAGCTAGATGATTCGCTGCGCGCTGCTGTCGCGCTCTGCTGATACTGGTAAAGGAATTGATAGCAAGTTTAATAAACTCCCCCATTACATGGAGAGAGTCGCCTAGCATCAAAAAATTTGTAGGCAATGCTAATAAATAGGATGGCGGGGGCACGATCATTCCACCTACGAATCCTGAAAACTGAATAACATTAATATCACCATTAAGGAGAGCACAGATCATCTCCTCAATCACACTATTTGAGACGTGGTGCGAACCGACCTGGGTGTCGCTATTTCGCGTTTCTACCCGGTTCTGTTCTCGCTGGCCAACGATAGACAGAAGCCCCCATCCGACGAGACTGTCACTCACCCGCTCCGCCACCGGCCATGCCGCCTGCAGGCGCGGAACCTTGTAATCAGTCTCCCATTTGCCAGTAGTAGCGTTGTACTTGATACCCATAAATGGCTCCTTAGAATGGGATTACGAGAAACTTCATGCAAGAACCACGCGAGAATGATTTTTCCACTCACTCATCTACACAAATATTGGAGGCTTACCAGTTGATTTATCAGTTCTTTCCCAGGTGGCGCGGCATTTATCCCTCTCATAGCAAAGGAAAAGAGCACAACGAAAAGCACTCCATATTCGCTCATCCTATTTCGACTGTAACGAATTCGCTTGCAAGTCGAGCTCATCAAACGGTGTCACGTGCTCGGGTCAAGACATCCAGCAACATGCGCGCAGTCACTTTTCGTGTAACGTCGCCACGACGTGCAAAGGGCCAGGAGCTGTCTGCGACACCTTGCAGGAGCCCCGCCAACCGCCCCCAGGCTGGCGCCTCCAACTCCTTCAGTCGATATGCTTCGTAACCCGCATGCCCCGCGAGAAAGGTATTGTCTTTTCCCAGAATTGCTCGCCCAGTCTCACCCAAATTTCCGAGAGCGCCGCGCACCAACTCCATAGCCGTGCCCAGCGTTATTGCTGCTGTGCCAACGCTGCCGCCAGCAGCATAGAAGTGCAGGTTGTCTATCGACTGAATGTTCTTTCCACCATAGGCCAAATCTTGTGCACCCTTTACTTCAGACTTTTTTGTGGCGGAAAGCGTAGATTTAGCCATGATCTGCAGACCGTTGTCGTCAATCAGGCCCATGTGACGCAAACAAAGTGTCTGCAGCCATCCTGCCTGCAGCGTAAAGTGCGGAGAAGCACCATTGGTGTGGTGAATTGAGGTGAGAGGATGAAGCGTAGAGCCGGCGCCGTTATCCGCATGGTCGCGCTCACGAATCAAACCTGTCACGTACGTCGCATTCCCGTGCTCAACTGCGTCGCCATCGACATATTTGTCAATCAACGCGACTATCCCTCTCAGCCCCGCGCATTTATGAGCAGTACCATCATCCAAATATGATTTCTTGCAATAAGGGCATTTTATCAATGCAGCCGACATGACAATCCTCCGTTTACATTTAGGCTCGACAAGAAAAAAACTCCACTCTCCGTTCGCATCGAACTAGTGCAGCAAAGATCTCTCAAGCAAATCCGTACTCGAAATCCTGCCCCCTGACCCCTACATTCACCCCCGCCACCGCCCTCCCTTCAATCATCCGCACAAGGAACTCGCGGCTCACGTCCGGCAGCATGCTGTTGGTTAGAATCGCATCGATCATGCGTCCACCCGATTCGCTTTCGGTGCAACGACTCACCACCAGTTTCACCACATCGTCGTTGTACTCGAACGGAATCTTGTAGCGCGTCTCGATGCGCTTCTTGATACGCCCAAGCTGCAATTTGACGATTTCACCCAGCATCGTTTCACTGAGCGGGTAATACGGAATCGTCACCAGTCGTCCCAGCAATGCAGGCGGGAAGATTTTCAGTAGC
>Ga0055539_1000551_pt1 | contig 10870 bp, 7 predicted proteins | sample AraplaCvi_mCL_r2_2_FD_55039 | JGI IMG/M metagenome (GOLD analysis project Ga0055539, IMG submission 55039) | Arabidopsis root microbial communities from North Carolina, USA - plate scrape CL_Cvi_mCL_r2 | ecosystem: Host-associated > Plants > Roots > Endosphere | place: USA: North Carolina | reverse complement strand
GCGATCGCCAAGTACCACGCGACCGAATGGGGCCGCGCGGTGGCCGGCGATGCGATGGACGTGCACGGCGGCAAGGCCGTGCAACTCGGGCCGAAGAACTACGCCGGCCGCGCCTGGCAAGGCGTGCCGATCGCGATCACGGTGGAAGGCGCGAACATCATGACGCGCAGCCTGATGATCTTCGGCCAGGGTGCGATCCGATGCCATCCTTACGTACTGAAGGAAATGCAGGCGCTGTCGATTGCCGACTACAGCGAGCGCCTGAAGGCGTTCGATCGTGCCTTGTTCGGACACATTGGCTTCGGCATTTCCAACGCGGTGCGCAGCTTCGTGCTGGGCCTGACCGGCGCACGCATCGGCGACGCGGCGGGCGATGCCTACGTGCGCCGCTACTACCGCAAACTCAATCGCTATTCCGCCGCGCTGGCGTTGTGCGCCGATACGTTCATGGGCGTGCTGGGCGGCAAGCTGAAGTTCAAGGAAAAGCTCTCCGCGCGCCTGGGCGATGTGCTGAGCTATCTGTATATCGCCAGCGCGATGCTCAAGCGCTATGAGGATACCGGCCGTCCGGAAGCGGATCGTCCACTGCTGGCCTGGGCCTTCCACGAATGCATGTGGCGCACGCAGATGGCGCTGGATGGCGCGATCCGCAATTTTCCTGTGCGTCCGGTGTCGTGGCTGCTGCGCGCGCTGGTGTTCCCGTTCGGCCGTCGCGAGGTGCCGCCGTCGGACCGCCTGGGCCGCCGTGTCGCGGCGATCATCACTGCACCAGGCGAGGCGCGCGATCGCTTGCTGGAATGGACGTATCTCACGCCCACGCCCAACAACACGGTGGGGCGCATGAACGAGCTGTTGCCCGATGTGATCGCGGCCGAGCCGGTCGAGCGCAAGTTCGGCAAGGCGCAGAAGGCTGGCCAGTTCACCTCGCACGATTACCTGGCGCAATTGGACGAAGCGGTGAAGGCCGGCGTGATCGACGCGTCGGAAGCCGCCTTGCTCAAGCGTGTGCGCGAAGGCGTGTTCGAATTCATTTCGGTGGATGATTTCGATCCGGCGGAATTGCGCTCGGCGATAACGCGCAAGGATCTGAAGAAATTGGCGGATGCGGCGTGATTGCAGTACTCCCTGCACCATCTCCTCTCCCCTTCGGGGAGAGGGCTAGGGTGAGGGGGCAGCTTCGCGGGAAATTTGACTGAGCATAAGAAAGACGAAGCCAAGGTGTTTCAGTGTTGCTGAAATTCGAGGCCAGCCATGGCCCCTCACCCCAACCCTCTCCCCGACGGGGAGAGGGAGCCGGCTTCCGGTATCCAGGGGCATGAACGCAATGAACGCATCGCTACTTTCTTTGTATCAACGCATCACCCGCTGGCCCGGCGGCCACTGGCTGTTTTCCCGCGCCATCTGCCTGCGCGCGCCTTACTTCGCCACCATCGCTCCACACTTCGTCGCATTGGAATCCGGCCGCTGCGAAGTGCGCATGCGCGATCGCCGGCGCGTGCACAACCATATCGGCAGCGTACATGCCATTGCGTTGTGCAATCTGGCCGAACTGAGTGCGGGGGTGATGGCCGAAGCAACCCTGCCGCCAAATGCACGCTGGATTCCCAAAGGCATGCGCGTTGAGTACCTCCAGCGCGCCAAAGGCAGCATGCATGCCGTCGCCACGCCCGTCGTGCCGCTTGGAGAAGTCAATGCGGGTTGTGAATGGCCGGTGCAGGTCGAGGTGACGGATCCGACGGGAACGCCGGTCTTTCGCGCGCACATCACGCTGTGGGTGTCGCCTCGCAAGAAACCGTAGCTCGACGCGACCAGCGCGGTCGCACGATGCTCTGGCGTCGCCATGCAATCANCAGCAGCACCACCGAAACGGCGCTGCATACGACNAGCGCCACCACCGACGCTTCTGCGCCGAATGCGCCGCCGCTAAGCCAATCCGGCCCCGTGCGCGATGACATCAGCAAGCCTTTTCCACCGGTGCCCGATACGGGGATGCCNTAAATGGTGCCCTGGGTGATGTTCCATGCGGCNTGCAGGCCGACGCATGCCCACAGCGTGCGCGTGACATGAAAAACCAGCGCGAGGAGGATGCCGGCCTCGATCGCGATGGCCAGCGAGCTCCACAGCGTGGCGTTGGGATTGAAGATGTGCGCGCCGCCAAAGAACACCGCCGAAATGGCCAGCGCCCACCACGTGCCGAGNCCTTCCTCCACGATGCGGAACANCACGCCGCGCGTGATGATNTCCTCGCCNATGCCNGCGCCNANGCCTGCGACCAGCACTTCCGGCANCCAATTCACATGCTCGTTCACGCCGAGCACGTGATAGCTGCCGAACAACCACAGCAGGCCTACGACCGTGCTGAAAATCAGAAANCCGGCGACCAGTCCGCCCAGTCCATAGGTGGGAATGGTGCGCGNAGACAATTCGCGCAACGCTCTTCGTTCGACCAACAACACCAGCATCACGTAAGCGATGANGCTGGACAAAAGCTCCATCGACAGCACGGCCNATGCATGCTGCAGNGGCGTCGCCGTCTTGCTCATCCAGCCCAGCGTCAGCAGCACGTTGTGCACGGCGTAGCCGATGCCGAATGTCAGCGCGGCGAAGATGNCGATGCGCGCCACCGGCGAATAGACCAGCCAGCGCTGCCATGCCGGCGCNGCCTGCGGTGTGCGAAAAGCGATGCTGGATGACATGTCGACTCCCCCGGTGATCGGCGATCCTCAGGCTAAGCCTAGACACAGCGCGAACGCAGTGCCACAGGTCATTCGCCAGCGCGCCGAATCATGTGGACGCCAGNGCACACCCGTTCTTGCCGTGATCCTTGACTTGATACATGGCCCGATCGGCGGCCTGGATCANCGCTTCGTCCGAGTCGATCTGTTCGTTCCACACCGCNACCCCGATGCTGGCGCTCACGTGCGCCAGAAAGGCACCGTGCTCACCCTGCAGCGAATAGGGTTGCGCCAGCAGNTTGCAGATTTCCTGGCAGCGCTGCAGCAGCGGCGCAACGTCGCCGGCATCGCGGAAGATCACGGCGAATTCGTCGCCGCCCAGACGCGCGGCGGTGTCATTGGCGCGCACATGCTGCGTCAGGCGCGACGAAATCGCCTGCAGCAGCGCATCGCCGGCGGGATGGCCGTAGGTATCGTTCACGCTCTTGAAGCCGTCGATGTCGATCAGCGCGAGGGCGAAGGGAATGCCATGCACCATGCTGTATTGCACCGCCGCGCGCAGGCGGTCGTGGAACAGCACGCGATTGGGCAGCCCGGTCAGCATGTCGTGCGTGGCCTGATGGCGCACCTGGGCCTCGATGCGCTGGCGCTCGGCGATTTCCGCGTGCAATTGCCGATTGCGATCGGACAGCTCTTCCATCGCTTGCTGCAGTTGCATGCGCGCGTTGTGCAGCTCCAGGAACACGCGCACTTTCGATTGCAGGATGGCGTCGTTGATCGGCTTGGCGATGTAGTCGACCGCGCCGGAACGATAACCCTTCAGGCGATTGAGATCATCGGCATACGCTGCGGTGACGAAGATTACCGGCGTGTCGCGCAACTGTTCGGTATCGCTCAGCCATTGCGCCACTTCGAAGCCGTCCATGTCGGGCATGTTCACGTCGAGCAGGATCAGCGCGAAATGCTGATCCAGGCATTTGGACAGCGCCTCGTTGCCGCTGCTGGCTTCCACCAGTTCGGCGCCGCTGTCGGCCAGCAGGTGNCGCATCGCGACCAGGTTGGCGCGGGTGTCATCGACGACCAGGATTTTGGGAACGTGAGTAGTCATGCCATGCAGAGTCGGTTGAGCAGAGGGGCGATGTCCGAAAGGGGCACGCAGTAATCCGCACCGGCGATGTCCAGCGCCGCTTGCGGCATGGCAGTGGCTTCGGCGTCCGCGGGAGATTGCACTACGGCGAGGCCGCCGAGTTGACGAATGCGTCGCAATCCGGCGGCGCCATCGGCATTGGCGCCGGTGAGCACCACNCCGAGCAGTCCGTCGCCCCATGCTTCGGCNGCGGAATGGAACAGCACATCGATGGATGGCCGCGCATGATTCACGCGCGGATCGATGGACAGGGCGAAATGCAGGTCGCTTTCCACAAGCAGATGGTAGCCCGATGGCGCAAGGTGCACGACGCCCGACTGTACCTGCTGTCGCTCGACCGCTTCGGTCACCGGCAACGGCGACACGCGGCCCAGCACGTTGCACAGCATGTCCACGGTATCGGAGCGGCTGTGCAGGCACACCAGAATTGCTTGGGAAAGCCTTGCATCAAGGCCTCCGAGCACCGTCTTGAGCGCATCCACGCCGCCGGCGGAACAACCGATCGCGATGGCCGCCAGCGCACTCATGCGTGCGCACCTTCGGCTTGGCCGGCCAGCCGGTAGATGCGCAACGCGGCGTCGAACGGCGAAAAATCCTGCGCGTGCGGCGCGGGATTGAGGTTTTCCCGAAGTCCAAGGCAGAGAAANCCGCCGCGCACCAGGCTGTCGCGAAACAGCGTCAGCGCGCGATCTTGCAGGGCATCGGAAAAATAGATCAGCACGTTNCGGCAGAGAATCAGGTGCGCTTCGCAAAACACGCTGTCGATGGCGAGGTTGTGCACGGCAAAGGTCACGTGCCGACGCAGGCGTTGGTGGAACTTGATCAGCTTGTAGCCCGCGCTGCAGTAGTCGGCCAGCGAATGCGTGCCGCCCGCCGCCTGGTAATTGCGCGACCATTGCTGCGCGTCCTTGCCCGGGTAGATGCCTTCGCTGGCGCGCTGCAGAGCGCGGTCGCTGAGATCGGTGGCAAAAATTTGCGTGCGGTCGTAAAGCCCTGCTTCTTCCAGCAGGATCGCCAGCGAGTACACCTCCTGCCCATGCGCGCAGCCGGCTTGCCAGATATTGATGTGCGGATACGAGGCCAGCAGCGGAAACACTTGCTCGCGCAGCGCACGAAACGCCGCCGGATCGCGGAACATTTCCGAGGTGGGCACCGTGAGCCCTTCCAGCACGTTCGGNAGCAATTGCGGTTCGTGCAGCATGCGCTCGGTCAGGCCAGTGATGGTCTTGCAATNCAACTGGTCGGCAAGCAGGCGCACGCGCCGCTTCAGCGACGCCGGCGCGTAGCCGCTGAAATCGTAGCCATGGCGCTTGTGCAGCGCCTGCACGAACAGCTCCAGCTCGATGCTGTCCAGTTCCGGTGCGCTCATGCTCACGCTGCTCATGGATCAATCGCGCAGCCACATGCGCATGATTGAAGCGAGCTTGTCCACGTCGATCGGCTTGGACAGGTAATCGTTGGCGCCCGCTTCCAGGCAGCGTTCGCGATCGCCGCGCATGGCCTTGGCGGTCAGCGCGATGATCGGNAGCTTGGCCAAATTCGGCTGCGCGCGGATGGCGCGNGTGGCGTCGTAACCGTCCATGCCCGGCATCATGATGTCCATCAACACCAGCTCCAACTGCGGATTTTCCGCAAGCACCTGCAAGGCTTTCTGTCCGTCCTGCGCGAGGCTCACCTGCATGCCCCAGTCGCGCAGCACCTTGGAAAGCGCGAACAGGTTGCGCATGTCATCGTCCACCAGCAGCACGTGATGTCCGCGTAAACCATCGTCGCTGGCCGCAGGCGCAGCGGCGCCCTGCCGCGTGTCGCGAATGCTGTGCAGGAACAGGCTCACTTCGTCCATCAGCCGTTCCGGCGAACGCGCGCCCTTGATCACGATGCTGTCGGTGTACTGGCGGATGCGCAGGTTTTCCTCGCGGCTCAGCTCGCGCCCCGAATACACCACCACTGGCGGAATGCTGCCGCCTGCGGCCAGCTTCTCCAGCATGTCCATGCCCGACATGCCGGGCAGGCCCAGGTCCAGCACGATGCAGTCGTAGCCGGTGGCGGCAATTTTCTGCAGNGCCTCCTCGGCAGAGCCGGCGTCGTCGATCGCCACATCGTCCTGGCTGAGCAGCGAGCGCACGGCGCTGCGTGCGTGCGCGTCGTCGTCCACCACCAGCAGATGGCGCGTACGGCCTTTGGCGAAATGCAGCAGGCGCTCGAATGCTTCGTTGATCGCTTCGCGCGTGACCGGCTTGGTGAGAAAACCGACCGCGCCCAACTCGCGTCCTCGTCCTGTGTCGTCGGTGGCGGTGAGGAAATGCACCGGGATATGGCGGGTGGAAGGATCGGCCTTGAGACGTTCGATAACGGTCCAGCCGTCCATGCCCGGCAGCATCACGTCGAGCAGAATGCCGATCGGTCGATAGCGGCGCGCCAGTTCCAGGCCCGCTTCGCCGTTGGGCGCATGCAGCATGCGGTGACCTTTTTGATGCACCATTTCCGCGAGGATATGCGCGAACGCCGGGTCGTCTTCCACGATCAGAATCGCGCTGTCGCCGGGCTCGATGCGCTCGCGGTCGTCGCTCATGCCTTCGGTCGGCGGCGCGGCGCGGCGCGCGCGACGCGGCAGCGTGGCGGCGGCGGGCGCTGCGGGTACGGCGATGTTCGCTGCGGTTTCGGTACTGCGTTCGGGTAACAGCAGCACGAATTCGCTGCCTTGTCCGACTTCGCTGCGCAGCAAGATGTCGCCGCCCAGCAGTGCGGCCAGTCGACGCGAAATGCTCAGGCCCAGCCCGGTGCCGCCAAATTGCCGGCTGGTGCTGTTGTCGGCCTGTTCGAATGCGTTGAAGATGCGCTCCAGCTTGTCGGCAGGAATGCCGATGCCGCTGTCTTTCACGCTGATCGCGAGCATCGCTTGCTGGCGNAGCGGTTCGGGAATGGAGANNTCCTTCGTTGGCCGGCCAATGCGGACACGAACGGCGCCCTTGGTGGTGAACTTGAAGGCATTGGCNAGCAGNTTGTTGACGATCTGTTCCAGNCGGGTGGGATCGGTATGGATGCTTTCCGGCAGGCCTTCTTCCACCGCCACTTCGTACTCGAGGTGTTTGTCGCGCGCGACGTGGTCGAAATTGCGGCGCAGGCTGCGCGCCACGTTCTGCACCGGATAGTCGACGAGCGCCAATTCCATCTTGCCCGCTTCGATCTTGGACAGATCGAGAATGTCGTTGATCAAGCGCAGCAGGCTCGATCCCGCGTCATGGATGATGCGCGCCGATTCCACCTGCTCGCTGCTCAGGTTGCCTTCGCGGTTGTCGCCCAGGCTGCGCGACAGGATCAGCAGGCTGTTGAGCGGCGTTCGCAGCTCGTGCGACATGTTGGCGAGGAATTCGCTCTTGTATTGGCTGGCACGCGCCAGTTCCACCGCTTTCTGCTCGGTTTCCTTCTGCAAGGCTTCCACTTGCCGCTTCTGCTCGCGCAGCGTGTCGGTCATCATCCGCAGTTCTTCGTTGGTTGCTTGCAACTCGTCGGCCTGCACGCGCAGCTCTTCTTCGGAAGCCAACAGGCGCTGGGATTGTTCCTCCAGCTCGATGGTCTTGGCGTGCAACGTATCGTTGGCGGCGCGCAATGCTTCCTGCTGCTGGCGCATGGTGACGGCGGAGACGCGCAGCTCGTCGGTCTGCTCGCGTGTCTGCTCAAGCAACTGCTCCGTATTCACCGAGCGGTTGAGGTTTTCCAGCGTGAGTGCGGCCAGCGGCAGCAGCTCTTCCAGCAGCTGCTCATGATGCTGCGAGGGTGCGGTGAAGCCGGCGAACTCCAGCACGCCCACCAGTTGGTTGCGCACCAGCAGCGGCAGGATGGTGAGGTGGCGCGGCAGTGATTGGCCGCTNCCGGAGTCGACGCGGAAATAATTGTGCGGCACGTCCTCCAGCACGATTGGTTGGCGCGCGGCGGCGACCTGGCCGACCAANCCCTCGCCCGGCATGTAGGCATCCGGACTGTTCTGCAAGCGCAGGCCATAGCTGCCCAGCAGNTCGAGGCGCTGGCGCGATTCATCGAAGCCATANAACAGCGCCACGCCGGCCTGGATCTGCGGTGCCAACTGGTTCACCAGTCGCTCGGCGAATTCGCGGTGATTGGTGGCCGCCTGCAGGCTGACGGAAATCGCCGCGGCATCGTTTTTCAGTTTTGCCTGCGCGTGCGATTCGATCACCATCTGCTTGAAGACTTGCAGCGCACGCGAAATCTCGCCGATCTCGTCCTTGCGCTCCACGCCGCGGATCGGAATGGTGTGATCGTGATTGGCCAGCCGCGTCATCGATTCGCCCAGCCGCCGGATCGGCCGCGCCACCATGCGTGAGGTGAGCGAGATCACCATCAGGCCGATGGCGAATCCGATCACGGCGCTGATGATGTTGATGTAGAACGTGTCCTGCGCAGACGGTCCACGCTTTGGTTGCGCATGGCGAGCAACTGGCGCTCGGTCTCGCTCATCTGGTCCAGTACGGCCGTGTAATCTTCCACGTGCGCCGTGCGATGAGCCAGGTAGTTGGCCTGGATGGCTGCAATTTGCGTAGCTATCTGTGGATCGCCAGCTTTGAGCGAGGCGGCCGGATCGATCACCATGGCCTGCATTTCATGGTTCCATTGCTGGGCCAGCGTCTGGATGTGATCGATGCGTGACTGCTGCAGCGCGTTGTCGGCCGTCAGTTGCCGCAGTTCGGCGAGCTGCGCCATGAAACGAATGTTGTTGCTCTGGGCGCGTGCCAGCTCCTTGGGATCGTGAATCAGCATGAACCCGCGCAAGCCGATCTGACTGGCTGCGGCGGTGCGTTGCATTTCCTCGATCTGGATCAGTACCTGAAAGGTGTGATCCGCCCAGCCGCGCGATTGGGACTGATGCTGTTCGGAGATGACGTTGGTCAGGCTGTCTAGCAGGAACAAGCCGAGCAGCAGGCCGATCGCGAGGATGATCTTGTAGCGAATGGGCAGGTTGGCCAACCAGCCATACTTCCTTGCCGTCGGCGTCACGTCGGAGCTGACCATGCGAAATCCCGCTGTGGTGGCTTTTGGATATGCCGCACCCGGTGAGCCGGGCGGCGGTCCCTAGGGGTGCCCTGATCCATTCTACGTAGGCGTCACCGGTCCTGTCTGTTCGCAGGCCATAGGATCATCGGCGAAGACAGACTGGCTGTCTGTTGAGGCGATGAGCCGAAGGCATGCGGACAGACAGGGCCGGCCCGGAGGGTGATGTTCAGAAGGCCCGCAGGCTGCGCCGCGCGATTTGAAAAGACGGCCAGTCTTCCCTGCATCGCGCACCACACCCTGCGAGCCTTCTGAACATCATGCCGCCTGCGTAGAATGAATCAGGGCACCCCGCAATCAGATTAGCGAGATGCTCTGCCGGGCGGTACTGCCCGGCAAAGTGATGACGATGTGAAGGCGGGTCGGCGCCCGAGCCTTACACGTCGACCGACGCCGCGTGCTCGCGAGTAGCCGAGAAGCGCACGGCGGGCGAGCGCTCCTGGGTAAGCTGCAGGTTCACGCGCGAGGGCGCCAGATAAACCAGTTCGCCGGCCGCATCGATGGCGAGGTTCATCATGTTCTTCTCGCGGAACTCTTCCAGCTTTTTCGCGTCGTCGCAGTGCACCCAGCGCGCCGTCACCACGCCGACCGGTTCGAAGCTGGCGTCCACGCCGTATTCGTCCTTCAGGCGATAGGCCACCACGTCGAACTGCAGCACGCCGACCGCGCCCAGGATCAGGTCATTACTCATCAAGGGACGGAAGAACTGCGTGGCGCCTTCTTCGGAAAGCTGGGCCAGGCCCTTCTGCAGTGCCTTCATTTTCAGCGGATCGCGCAGGCGCGCGCGGCGGAACAGCTCGGGCGCAAAGTTCGGGATGCCGGTGAAGCTGACCGCCTCGCCTTCGCTGAAGGTATCGCCGATGCTGATGGTGCCGTGGTTGTGCAAGCCGATCACGTCGCCCGGATAGGCGCTTTCGACGATCTCGCGATCGCTGGCCATGAAGGTGAGCGCATTGGCGATGCGCACTTCCTTGTTGGTGCGCGTCTGCACCATCTTCATGCCGGTGGTATAGGTGCCCGAGCACACGCGCATGAAGGCCACGCGGTCGCGGTGCGCCGGGTCCATATTGGCTTGGATCTTGAACACGAAGCCGGTGAGCTTTTCTTCCTCCGGCTTCACTTCGCGGCCGAGCGTGGCGCGCGAGCGCGGCGAGGGCGCGTGCTCCACGAAGAAATCCAGCAGCAACTGCACGCCGAAGTTGTTCACGGCCGAGCCGAAGAACACCGGCGTGAGCTTGCCGGCCAGGTATTTGTCCAGTTCGAAGGGATGCGATGCGCCCTGTACGAGTTCCAGTTCCTCGCGCAGTTCCTTCATCGCTTCGGTGCCGATCGCCGCTTCCAGGCCCGGTGCATCCAGGCCTTTGAAGATGGTCGAATCCTGGCGCGTGAAATTCTTGCCCTGCTCGAACACATGCACTTCATCCAGCAGCAGGTGGTACACGCCTTTCAGGCGCTTGCCCATGCCGATCGGCCAGGTCAGCGGCGCGCAGGCGATGCCGAGTACGGATTCGACTTCGTCCAGCAGGTCGATCGGCGAGCGGCCCTCGCGGTCGAGTTTGTTGATGAAGGTCATGATCGGCGTGTCGCGCAGGCGGCATACCTCCATCAGCTTGATGGTGCGCTCTTCCACGCCCTTGGCGCAGTCGATCACCATCAGTGCCGAGTCCACCGCGGTCAGCACGCGGTAGGTATCTTCGGAGAAGTCCGCGTGGCCGGGGGTATCCAGCAGGTTGACGATCTTCCCTTCGTACGGGAACTGCATCACCGAGGAGGTGACCGAAATACCGCGCTCCTTCTCCAGCGCCATCCAGTCGGAGGTGGCGTGACGCGCGGCCTTGCGGCCCTTCACCGAACCGGCCATCTGGATCGCGCCGCCGAACAGCAGCAGCTTTTCCGTCAGCGTGGTCTTGCCCGCGTCGGGATGGCTGATGATGGCGAAGGTGCGGCGGCGCTGGGTTTCTTGCAGATGGGTGGACATGGG
>Ga0055539_1000549_pt1 | contig 10878 bp, 9 predicted proteins | sample AraplaCvi_mCL_r2_2_FD_55039 | JGI IMG/M metagenome (GOLD analysis project Ga0055539, IMG submission 55039) | Arabidopsis root microbial communities from North Carolina, USA - plate scrape CL_Cvi_mCL_r2 | ecosystem: Host-associated > Plants > Roots > Endosphere | place: USA: North Carolina | reverse complement strand
TCGCGCACCGCGGTGTTGAGGCAGAGCGGACGCGTGCCGTCGAGACGCAGCTCGAGGCGGGAGAGGTAACGGGTGTCCTCGGCGTAAAGGCCCTGGTCGGCGCCTTCCCAGGGCACGATGTCGCCGTGTCGGTCGAAACAGCCGAACAACGCGTCTCTTTTGAGTGTCTGCGGCTTTTCCTCGGCTGGGGCGCCAGTGGCCAGAACGTACCAGCGACCGTCGATCTGGATGGGGCTGTGGGTCATCGCGGTTCGGGCAAGCTTTCGCTCTCCGCCTCGTCATCGTCGCATTCGCCGCGGCCCGCGGCGCTGAGGGCCGTGTAGACCTCGACATACTGTTGGGCCATTCGGCGTGCCGTGAAGCGCTGTTCGAAGGCCCGCCGGCAGTTCGCGCGGTCGATCCGGTCGATGCAGCGTGCCGCGGCGATAGCCTGGTCCAGGTCGCTCACGATCCATCCGGTGACACCCTGGTCAAGAACCTCGGGCACCGAGCCGTGGCGCCAGGCGATCACCGGTGTGCCGCAGGCCAGGGCCTCGATCATCACGAGGCCGAATGGTTCCGGCCAGTCTATCGGGAACAGGAGTGCGCGGGCATTGCCGATGAACTCATCCTTGCAGCGCTCGTCCAGTTCGCCCTCGAAATGGATGAGCGGGTGGGCGAGCAGCGGCCGGATCTCTTGCTCGAAGTAAGCCTGATCGGCGCGGTCGACCTTGGCCGCGATGCGTAGCGGTACCCCGGCTGCCTGCGCGATGCGGATGGCGCGGTCGACGCGCTTTTCCGGCGAGATGCGCCCCACAAATGCGAAGTAGTCACCGACGCACGGATGGAAGCGGTAGAGCTCTTGGGGCAACCCGTGGTGCACCGTGGCCAGCATGCGCGAGCCGGCGAGCGGTACGCGCTGGCTGTTCGAGATGCTGACGAGACCCTGCTCGCGGAAGTGGCGGTGCAGCCGGCCCAGATCGGGCAGGTCCAGCCGGCCATGAAGCGTGGTCAGGCAGGGGACCGGGCAGCGGCGCACCAGGGGATAGTGCAGGAAGTCCACATGGAAGTGCATGACGTCGAAGTCGGGCGCGTCCGTGAACACGCGGTCGAGCATCAGCGTATGCCACACGAGCCAGTCCGGCTGGTGCGAATCGAGGCGCAGGCTGCGCTCGACGATCGAAACCAACCGCGCGCGGGTTCGTGAGTCGCCGCTGGCGTACAGCGTCACGTCGTGCCCGAGGTCGACCAGGGCCTCGGTCAGGTAGGAGACGACGCGCTCCGTGCCGCCGTAGCCGCGAGGCGGGACACTTTCGATCAACGGCGCGACCTGGGCGATCTTCATGAGCCGATCCTTTCGGCACCCGCGCGGCAAATTCTGTGCGCGACGCGGCAGGCCGAGCCGCGGCAGGCGACACGAATGGCGTACCAAGCCCTCATGCCGGGTCAGCCCGACACAAACAGCATCCGGCGAGCGGGCTGCTCTCCTTTCCAGCGGGGCTCGTGGCGTGCGGCGGCCAATGCCTCTAGCGAGTCGCCAAGCTGATTAGCGACCTTCTCATGGGTGACTTCTCGTGTGACGCCAGTCAGCGCCGGCAGCGCACCCGGCCCGACCGTCAAAGGAATCTCGCGTCCGAACGCACCCGATGAGGTTGACGAGGGCTGCCTTCACTCGCTTCATTCGTACTGCTCCGAACTTCGGGGCTGGCATTCGCCCGTGCGGGGGCTGCTCGACAGCAGCCGTCGGCCAACGGCAGCTGCTGCGCCAATGGTGCACGTCAGGGTCGGCGCCTGTCGGGCACTTGTCATCGGATGCTTGGTCGCCGGTCTCCGTGGCGTCGTCGGCGTGGCGCCTGGACAATAGCCTTCGACGTTCCATGAACCCATGAATGGTAATTGCTGCTTGGGTTTGGCGGACTTGGCTGATTTGCAGCGCGGGCACGTTTCGATGGTTTCGTAGTGAGCCATGACGAACGCTGGCGTACCCGAAACCTGCCGGTCGCGACCGTCTGGTCGTGGCCGGCCGCCGACACCAGATCTGACGCATCAGCGGGCCGATCGCTCGAGAAGGCGAAGCCCGTAGCCCATCGCTGACAACCGACGGTGTCGACCTTGAAGAACTCGCGTCCGGCGAACTCGTCGCAACGTTTGACCAGGCCGCAGAGCGTTCCGGCCTGGGTCGCGCACTGTACGAAGACCTTTGCAACTTGCTGCCGCTCAAGCGCGACGCGCGAGCAATAGAGCGAGTCGCTGTAGTGCGTCAACACAGAGCCGGATTCAGGAGCCCGGGCAGAATCGAAAGATCCAGCCACCATTGACCTCCCCAGTGTTCAAGACCGTCCTATTCGTCGTCGCGATGACGCTCATCGCCGTGGTCGCTGCCGCCATCAAAGCCAGAGCAGGGGCGGCAGGCGGCGTCAAGACAAAGGCCCGGGCTGTGCTGTCGAAGAACGAGCAGGCCATGTACTGGCGGCTGCGCGAGACATTTCCAGACTCGGTGGTCCTCGCGCAGGTTGCGTTCTCGGCGCTCATCACGAGCGCACGCGAACACCGCAACAGATACAGCCAGAAAGTTGCTGACTTCGTGCTGCTCGATCGATCAACCCGCGTAATTGCGGTTATCGAGCTGGACGACTCGACGCACAAGGGCAGGGAGGATGCAGACGCAAAGCGAGCGGCGCTGCTGGAGACGGCCGGATACCGGGTCGTGCGCTTCCCGCGCATTCCCGACGTCGACGCCCTTCGCGCCGCGATACAGCCTGCAACCCCCACCCCGCCTCCGCAAGATCGCGTGTCCATATCGATCGTGGAAAAATAGCCAGACCGAATGTGTGTTCAAAATCAACACTCGGGACTTGTTGCTCATCTTGAGCAAGAAAAGAAGCTATGTTTCACGATTCCCTTGGCCGGCCGGATCACGCGAGCAGGACGAGGCTTCATCGCCGTCATATCAGCCCGAGCCTGATCGATCGCGAAGGCGATCAACCGGCGGAAGCGGTGAGAACTGAGCTCACACCTTCGAAAACTCAAGAAAATCAATGGGTTAGGCGTGCCGCGAGCACGCAGTTTGGCACACCTGGTTGGCACACCGCAAGCCCCTTCGTGATCGAGTTTGGGAAGCGATCGCGGCCGGCGTCGCCAGCCACCTTCTCGCCTCGGTGATCACGCCGATCATCTGACGAAATGCCGCGGGCGCCCCATCTGTGTGGGGCGCCCGCGGCAACAGTTGGTTCCTACGATGGCTCACAGCGGCCGTGCATCGCGCACCTCACAGGTTCTGCGCGATGGCTCCGAGCGCGGTCTCGATGGCCTCACGCGCCTCGGGTGTCCCAAGGTCGAAGCCGGCCGCGGCGAGTGCAAGCAGCACCGACTCGACGGCATCGACAGCGACCTCGCCGCGGCCATCTTCGTCGTCGCCCTCGTCATACAGCGCGTCCCTGATGCCGCATCCGCAGAGTTGGGCGCTGCGCGCTTCCTTGTTCACATGGATGACGGTGCCCGGAAAGACGGTCATCGCGTGCTCCGACGTTAGCGGCACGAAAGTGACCGGGTCGGCCAAGCAAAGCTGGCCCGCCTTCGTGAACATCACGTTGCGGGGCAACAGCGCGTCCAGATCCGACCCTGTTGCTGCTCGAAGGCAATCTGTTCCTGAGCGTTCCTCAGCCAGTCGCCGGTTCGAGCGATCCTGTACACCGTGGCAAGCTGTTCGGCTTCTACAACCAGACTGCCGCAACGCGCGCAGCGTGCAGCGCTGCGATCGGGCGCGAGTGCAGCTCGAATGTTGCGGTGCCGGCGCCACGGACAGACTACCTCGTGCAGGATGGCGAAGCCATCAATGCAATGGCGAGCGAGGCAGCTCACCTCATCAGGCCTTACCCGACGGCAGACGTGCCCACCACCGTGCGAGCACAGGCCGGGGTCGGGAAAATCTAGACAGCGAGTTGCGTCTTGGAGCGCGACTCGCCAATGGCTGCCGGGGAAAGTGATGGCGCGGACGACGACGCCGCCAATCCTGGATGCATCCTCCATTAATCGTCCAGGGCGTTGGCCCTTGCAGCCGTTGGACTCGCGATGCCGAGATGGCAGCACTGCGCGACCGCTACCGCTCTGGTGTGCTTCACGTTGCCGCGTTTTGACACCGCGCATGCGTGGCGCGCCAATTCCCTGCCGGAGATGGAGGCCGATATCGACAGGTGATCGAGCGGTTCTCACCGGAAAGGCCTGTGCGCCGCTGGTACACGACTGAGGCGGTGCTCATCTGGCACGACACTTGCTGAGAAGGCTGCATCCCAGCTGAGACGGGACTGCCACGTCAGAAATTGCCGGGACCTGGTAAGAAGGCTGGCAAATACTGCCGTGGCCTGATCCTGGGCACCGCGGCGACTGGAGATCTGCCGTGCTAGCTGCTGATGCCGTTCCTCGTTCCTGCGTCGCGGGCTCGCACCTGGTCCAGTTCTACGAAGACGACCAATTCTTGGTCGAGGAAGTCGCCGAGTTCCTCGACGCTGCGTTGCGCGCAGGCGATGCGGCCATCCTCATCGCGACGCCCGAGCACCGGCTCGTGTTGAAGCATCGGCTTCAGGGATTCGGAGGAGCCGGAAGCCAGCGACCGTGGTACTCCGGCGAATTGATCGCCCTCGACGCTCGCGAAACGCTCGCGTCGTTCATGGTCGATGGCCTGCCCGACGAGGCGCTCTTTCTGGCAGCGGTCGGATCCGTCGTTGCGCGTGCATCAAACGGCGGGACGCGTGCGGTGCGTGCCTTCGGCGAGATGGTTGCCCTGCTTTGCGCGGACGGAAAGCCCGATGCGGCGATCCAGCTGGAAGACCTGTGGAATCGTCTGGCGCAACGGCACTCTTTCTCTTTGTTGTGTGCCTATCCGATGAAGTTGTTCGCGAGCGTCGACCACGCCGAGACGTTTCGCCACGTTTGTGCTGCGCACTCTAGCGTGCGTCCGGTGGAGAGTTTCACCTCGAAGCTCGACTCATCTGACGTAGCGGCCACGGTGGCGGCATTGCAGCAAAAGGCCCTGGCTCTCGAATCCGAGGTTGCCCGGCGCATGGCAGCGGAGCAAACGTTGCGGCGACGCGAGGAGGAGTTGTCTGACTTCCTGAACAACGCGGCCGAAGGCCTCCACCGCGTCGGCGCCGATGGCACGATCCTCTGGGCGAACCAGGCCGAGCTCGACATGCTCGGCTACACCCCGGACGAATATATCGGCCACCACATCGCCAATTTCTATGTCGACCAACAGCTGATCGGCCAGATCCTGCAAAGACTCAGGAACGGCGAGACTCTGCGCAGCCAACCCGCGACTTTGCGCTGCAAGGACGGCGGACGAAGGCACGTGCAGATCACGTCGAACGCGTTCTTCGAAGACGGTCGCCTCGTCTATACGCGCTGCTTCACGCGTGACATTTCGGACAAGTGGCATCAGAGGCAGGCGGAATACGAGCGCGACAGCCTGCTGATGCGAGCCCCGGTCTCTGCGGCGCTCCTGACCGGGCCCGACCACGTGTTCCGATTGGCAAATCCGCTTTATTGCGAGATGGTGCAGCGCACGGATCTGATCGGGAAACCCTATCTCGAGGCATTCCCGGAGCTCCGAGACTCTGACTTGGCGGCCATCCTCGACCAGGTTTTCGAGACGGGGCAACCGTTCGTCGCCAGCGAGTTCCGCGTGCGGATCGACAGGAATGGAAGTGGCGCTCTCCAGGATGGCTTTGTCAAGCTCAACGTCGAACCGCTCCGCATGCTCGACGGTGCGGTGTACGGCGTGATGATCATCGCGGTCGACGTTTCCGAGCTGGTCTTCGGGCGGCAGGTCCTGGAGGAGTCGCATGCGGAGCGGTCAAGATTGCTCGACGCGCTGCAAATCGCTTCTCGCGCGAAGGACGAATTCCTGGCGATGCTGGGGCACGAATTGCGCAATCCTCTGTCGCCCATCGTGACGGCGCTCCAGCTGCTGAAGGCCCGCGGCGACCCGCGAGGCGCGAAGGAACAGGCCATCATCCAGCGGCAGGTCGACCACCTGATCCGACTGGTTGACGACTTGCTTGACGTGTCGCGAATCACTCGCGGAAAGGTGGAGCTGCGTGTCGAATCCGTGGAGATTGCGCAGGTCCTCGCGAAGTCCGTCGAGATGGCCAGCGTGCTCATTGAACAGCGCCGCCATCACCTGACGATCGACGTGCCGCCGGCCGGCATGCGTTGGCGCGGCGATCCGACCCGTCTGGCCCAGGTCGTTTGCAACCTGCTTACCAACGCGGCACGTTACACCGCTCCAGGAGGACAGGTCAGGCTGCGCGCATATCTCGAGGGGCCCGACATCGTGATCTCTGTCGCCGATAACGGCAGGGGAATGGCTCCGGATCTGCTGCCTCGCGTGTTCCAGCTCTTCTTTCAAGGACATCAGGGCGTGGAGCGCGCTGAGGGCGGGCTCGGCATCGGCTTGGCGCTGGTTAAGAACCTGGTGGAACTGCACGGCGGAACGGTCGAGGCGAAGAGCGACGGGCCGAACTGCGGGAGCGAGTTCATCGTCAGGCTGCCGAGGCTCCACGCGGACGCTGAACTTGCACACACCGTGCCGTCGAACGACGCGCGGCCGAGCGATTGCGACCAACGTCGCATCCTGATCGTGGACGACAACGCCGATGCGGCGGAACTGCTCGGGATGCTGCTGCGCTCCAGCGGCCACTCCGTGCTGATCGCCCACGATCCACTTGAGGCACTGCGACAGGCCGAATCCTTCGACCCACAGGTCGCATTGCTTGACATCGGGCTGCCGGTGATGGACGGCTACGAACTGGCAAGGCGCCTTCGCGCGAAGACACAGGAGACTTGCCGGCTCATCGCGCTGACTGGCTATGGACAGGAATCGGACAGGAAGCGCAGCGAGGCCAGCGGCTTCGACGGACATCTGGTCAAGCCCGTCGACGTGGACGTTCTCCTCGACACCATGCGAGGCACCGTCAACGAAGCCGCGTGAGAACGGTCAGCCTGCCTCCTCTTCGGTATCCAGGAGAAGGCGCACCTTGTTGGCGAGCTCGGCGTGGGTGAAGGGCTTGGTCAGGAGATGCACGCCACTGTCCAATCGCCCTTGATGCACGATAGCGTTGCGTGCATAGCCCGTCGTGAACAACACGCGGAGCCCGGGTCGCATGCCTCGCGCCTGCGCGGCGACTTGCGCGCCCGTCATGCCCCCGGGCAGGACGACATCCGTGAACAGCAAGTCAATCCGTGACTCGCGACGCAGCACCGTGAGGGCAGCAGGGCCATCCGCGACCTCGAGCACGCGGTAGCCGAGTTCGCGCAGGCTGTCGACGGTGATCGCGCGGACATCCTCGTCGTCCTCGACAACCAGGATCGTCTCCTGCGGCGCCGCGTCGGGCAGGGGATCGTGACCTTGTTCCGGCTCATCGACCGTTGTCTCTGCCTGCAGACGTGGCAGATAGATGCGAACGGTGGTGCCGAGCCCGGGCTCCGAGTACAGCTTCACGTGGCCGCCCGACTGCTTGACGTAGCCGTACACCTGACTGAGGCCCAGGCCCGTTCCCTTTCCAGGCGGCTTGGTGGTGAAGAATGGTTCGAAAGCCTGCTGCAGTACCGAGGCGTCCATGCCGGCGCCGGTATCGGATACGGAGAGCAGCACATATTGGCCGACCGCCACCTCAACGTGGCTCGCGACGTAGGTTTCGTCGATGTGGGTGTTGGCCGTTTCGATCGTGAGCCTGCCGCCGTCGGGCATCGCATCCCGTGCGTTCACGGCGAGATTGAGGACGGCGCTCTCGAGCTCGTTGGCATCCGCTTCCACGCGCCAGAGGCCGGCGCCAAGCACCGTTTCGATGGCGATCGTCTCGCCGAGCGTACGATGAAGCAGGTCGGACATCCCGCTCACGAGCGCGTTGACGTCCAGTGGCTTCGGCTCGAGAGGCTGGCGTCGAGCGAAGGCCAGTAGCCGCTGTGTGAGCGAGGCGGCGCGTCGCGCGCCATTCATGGCATTGTTGGCCGCCCACGCGACGCGGTTCGGGTCCGCTGCCGCGCGGCGGACCACCTCGAGATTGCCCATGATTGTCTGCAGCAGGTTGTTGAAATCGTGGGCGATGCCGCCAGTCAACTGGCCAACGGCCTCCATCTTCTGGGCTTGTCGCAGCGCCTCTGCGTTCTTGTGCAATTGAGCGGTGCGCTCCGCCACCTGTTGCTCCAGGGTCGCATTCAATTCGAGCAGCGCTTCCTCGGCGCGGCGTCGCTCGGCGAGCTCGCGCGCGCTCTGCTGCGCCAGACGAGCGTTGTCGATCGCCACGGCGGCCTCCGCAGCAAGGCCGATGAGGCGTTGTTCCGAGCGTGCCGTGAAAACGCCTGCTTCCTCGTGACCGAAAAAGAGTCCCCCGATGACGCCGCCGCGGCGTGAAACGACCGGCACCGCCAGGTAGCTGCGCACAGGCAGATGGCCCTCGGGCATGCCGTGCCGCGGAGCGTTGTGGCCGTAGCGTGGATCTCGCGTGATGTCGTCGGAGCGCACGATGCCGGCACCACTGAATGTCGGGCCGAAAACGTCTGTGTTGCGGGGCATCGGGAAATCCGCGAACGCCTCGTGAGGCGCTCCGGACAACGTGTAGAGCATGTAGCTCTCGCCTGCGTCATCCAGCACGTTGTAGAAGAACGCACCAAATCCGGCGCCAGAGAGTTCGACTCCCGCGTCAGTGACGATTTGAACAAGCCGATGCAGGTCGCTCTCCAGGGCCAGTGCGGAGCCTGCGCGGTTGAGAATCTCGAGCGCGCGCCGTTCCTCGGTGAGCTCGTCCTCGGCCTGCCGTTGCGCGGTCCGGTCACGAACGATCTTGACGAATCCTTGTGCTCGGCCCGATGCGTCGCGGATCGGAGCAAGCTCGCCGACAGCCCAGAAGTGGCTGCCATCCTTGCGAACACGCCAGCCTTCTTCGCCGCCGCCGCGACCTTGCGCGAGCGCATCTGCAATCTCGGCGGCAAGGACGCCGGCGTCGCGATCCGCCTCGACGAAGATCCGATCGAGGGCTTGGCCCCGCATCTCCGCCTCGGACCACCCGAATATTCTGTGCGCACCCTCGTTCCAGCTTGTGACGCAGCCGGCCAGATCCGTGCTGATGATGGCGGTCTCTACGGCCCCGTCCACGATCTGGCGCCATGCGGAGGGCGGCAAATGAGATCCGGGGTCGCCGGTCGCGTTGTCGGGCATGGCGTAGCTGTTCGGTTTGCGGGCCCTTGGCAAATTCTGTACCCAAGCGCTTGGGCCAAGTCGCCAGCCATTTGGGAACATACGCCGATTGTGTATTCCGAATTGCGCTCCGGCCAGCCCCTGGCACCGCCTGCCTGCGCATCAACAACAGTAGGGATCGGCGCGAGGGGCAGCCCGCACAAGGACGCCATCGCTTTGACAGTTCCGAATTGGGGCTCATTGCCGCGCCTGGCTCGCGGTTAGTAAGCACTCGCCAAACTAGAAGGGATGTCGCTTGTCATACCTGCAGCGCTGTGCAAAGTGCATCCAGGTCGCCTTCTATGACCTCGAAGACGGCGAACCATTGCGTCTGAGTGAGTCCGATTCTGTTCCAGGCCGCCAAGTTCAACGGAGGAACCATGTCTACCGGATCCTTGGCGACGGTCAGGGCGTGGGCGATGTTGTCTGCTGCATGAACCACATCGACAAGCGTGATTGCTGAGGTGGCCGGAGGGTCGTGATGCAGGCGCATGGCTTCGACGACTTCACTGCCGAAATGCCAGGACAGCGCGACCTCCGCGCCGATATGGGCGTGATCGGTTGCGAGTTGTCTGCGCTCTGCCTCCAACATGGTGCTATCGCACGCACTGCGAAGTTCATAAGCGCGTTCAAGCGACTGAGGCATCTCGCTCGCCAGCACCAAGCGGCCCAAGTCATGCAGAAGTCCGGCTGTGAAGGCAACATCCATGTCGAGCCGAGCCCGCTTCGCGATTTCCCGCGCGCACAGAGCCACGGCGACAGAATGGCGCCAATAGCAACTCAAGTCGAATCCAGCGCATGAAGTGCGCGTGAAACGGTCGCTGACAGCGGCTGCCGTGACGAGCGTGGATACGCCACGAAGGCCCAGAATGCCGATGGCTTGACGAATGGAGACGACTCTGGTCGACACACCATAAAAGGAGCAGTTGGCAATGCGCAAGGTCTTTGCCGCGAGCGCCTGGTCGTGCGACACCGTCTCGGCGAGAGCGTCCAGCGAAACGTCTTCTTTTGCGAGGGCTGTTTGCAAGTCCAGCACGGCTTGCGGAAGCGAGGGCAGTTCGCGAAGTCGATCAACGTGAAGCGCCTTTCGATCGGTCTTCATGACTCGTCCCTTTTCCGATAGAGACGCATCAGCTCCATCAAAGGGGAGCGCTGCTGGCGGCGCAGCGAATCACGAAAAAGCCAGTCGATCCATTGCGGGTCGTCAGGCGGCGTCGCATCTCCCGGCTCGGAAGCCGCTTGGTCAACAGCGCCGTTCTCGTCGGCGGATGGCGTTTTGACGCTCATGCATTTTCCTTCCCTGGTCGCCACAGCTGATTAGAGCAACGTTGGGGTGGCCAGGTCAATTCGAGAGCGATGCGCGAACCGCAATTCCCTCGAGATCATGCGCGCGATCTGGTCATCCCTTCCTCCCACGTAGACGTCGTCTCATTCCATGTCTCGCAGAATCTCGGCGAGCGCGACTCTCAGTTTGCTCCCACTATTGGCGCCAGCTCAAAGCGGTCGATCACGCTGAGTATCCGAAGGTCATACCGCCCGCCCCGAATCTCGTAGATCCAGATGCTCGAGCGGGTCACTCTTTCGTCATGTGTGAAACTCGCCGCTCGGCTACCATGCCCGGTTCCCGCCTCCCCAGCGAACGCAAATTCGCCTCGAAATCGAGCAAA
>Ga0055539_1000545_pt1 | contig 11067 bp, 10 predicted proteins | sample AraplaCvi_mCL_r2_2_FD_55039 | JGI IMG/M metagenome (GOLD analysis project Ga0055539, IMG submission 55039) | Arabidopsis root microbial communities from North Carolina, USA - plate scrape CL_Cvi_mCL_r2 | ecosystem: Host-associated > Plants > Roots > Endosphere | place: USA: North Carolina | reverse complement strand
GCGCAAATAAAAAACGGGGCCGGCGAAGTAGGAAACCTTCACCGGCCCCGCCAGTCCAACCGGCTCTGAGGGGAGATCATGTAGCGCTTACGCTGCTCCCTGCGGCTCGTGACACGAGTCCGCGAAACACCGTGCCGGAGCGGATGCAGGGAAGCGGTTGGATGCTAGGCAGTGTATAGGCGGTGTCCGGAGCGGCCCTTAGCCTGGCGGGACGTTTTGCTGTTATGTCGGGCCTTTCTGCGGGGAAGGGGGCGGGCGGGGTTACTCAATACATATATATGTGTGTCGAGCTGCCGAGCCGTATGGGTGAATGCCTCTGCCAAGTCTGGCGGGTATCTGCTCCCTCCCCTACGTGCAGTAGGGGAGGGTTTGGGGTGGGGTGAGCAATCTCGCGACGCAGCTCAGCGATGCGGCAAGCTCGGACAATCCCACCCCAACCCTCCCCTGCCAGCAGGGAAGGGAGCCTCGGTTCGAGCAGCCAGGAATCTCTTCCTATCCCGACCGACCATTCTCCTATCCCTACCGGGCCACCTCCTTCCCGCTACCCATTTGTCCACATCTGCGCCCCTCTCACCTCGCATGACAGGCCTGTTTTGACCGGTCATTTGTCCTCACAAGACATCACCAGCGATGACCGGGGACATTTTTCATACTTGAAAATGCATTTTAAGGGCGGTTTTTTCGTGTCTAACTCATTGATCTAAAAGCTTGTCATAGCAAAAGCATGGCCCACGCAGACAAACCGCATGCGTGTGGACGAGCCCGTCCCGATGATCCACCCCGCCTTCGAGGGTGACAGGTCGAGACTGGGTCGACCGCCCTCGGAATGAATGACGAGGGTTGGACATGAACGAGTGGTACCGGGGCGACGTCTCCGCGGAATATGCAATTGGGCTGCTCGAGTACCTTGAGCAGTTGGGTATCAGCAGAGACCTGGCGCTGGCGGATACGGGCATCGGCTCGGCCCAGTTGGAAGGGGACCTGCGTCTCACCACGCAGCAAGATGCGGCGCTGCTGGAAAACGCCGTACGCCTGACCGGCGACGTCGGCGTGGGATTCGAGCTGGGCCTGCGCAGCACGTTGACCTGGCACGGCATCCTGGCGCTGGGGCTGATGAGCTGCCGCACCTTGCGCGACGCGTTGCGCCTGTGGACCGGCTACCTGGACGTGCGCACCACCGGGTTCTGCATCTACCTGCACGAACACGACGGCCTGGCCGAGCTCAACATCCAGGACCTGGCCCCGGGCGCCCTGTTGCGCAGCGCGTCGCTGGAACGCCTGGCCACCATGACGGCCCGCCTTGCCAGCCAGCTCACGCAGAGCGAACTGCCGGAGGTGGAAATGTGGTTCAAGGACGATCAACCGTCCTACGCCACGGCCTACGCCAGCCGTCTGCCCAAGGTGCGTTTCTCCACCGGGCTGTGCCAGGTGCGCATGCCCAGCACCTATCTCGACCTGCCGCTGCCGACCGCGCATTCGCTGGTGCTCACCCAGGTGAAGCAGCAGTGCGANCGCGAACGCATCGCGCTGGGCCAGAACAACTGCCTGATCGCGCGCATCAAGGGTTTGCTGCCGCTCGAAGACGGCACCTACCTCGGCATGGAAGAAGTGGCGCAGGCGCTGTGCATGTCCAGCCGCACCTTGAAGCGCAAGCTGCGTCATCTCGGTTTCAACTTCCGCCAGTTGGTGGACGAAGCGCGCAAGCAGGAAGTGCTGCGCGATGTGCTGAACACCACGATGACGATCGACGAGATCGCCAATCGCCGCGGCTATTCCGACGCGGCCAACCTCACGCGCGCGTTCCGCCGCTGGACCGGCGAATCGCCCAGCCAGTACCGCTCCAAGCTGCCTTACAAGCTGGAACGCGGCGCAGTGGCGCAGGTGGCGTGATGCGGTGGTAGCGGGAAGCGTAAATCAGGAAGCGGGAATCGCAGATCGTGCCGATGCGGGTCTTCGCATCTTGCCCGTATTCCGTGCTTGCGGTTCCCGCTTGGAGATTCGCGACATGCGGCGCCCGATCGGCGCCTCAAAGCAGATACAGCAACGCCCGCACCAGTTGCGTGGCCTGCGCCGGATCGCGCGGATCGATGCTGAAGATCGGCACGAACAGACTCATGCGCCGGGCGAGCGCATACATCGTTTCCATCGAGAACTCGGGCGCGAGATCGGTCTTGCTCAGGCCGATCACAAAGCGCAGGTTCGGATCGATGCGCGTGGTCTGTTCGACTGCCGTGCGGCAATCCTGCGCCAGCGTTTGCGACGACGCGTCCAGCAGCAGCACCGCACCGAGTGCGCCGGGGCCCACGATCGCAGCCATGAAATCCAGATGTTCCCGCCCCGGCAGGCCGTACACATGCAGCGTTTCGTTTGGATTGAGCAGGATGGTGCTGTAGTCGAACGCCACCGTGGTGCTGGTGGTTGCGTGCGGCGCGGCATCCATCGCGGATACCTCTGAGGACACGGGAGGGCTATCGGATATGGCACGAATGGCCGTGGTCTTGCCGGCGCCGGACGGACCCAGAAACAGCAGTTTGATGGTCTTTTCAGAATCAAGCATGCGAGTAACCCAGCTTCAGCCCGAAGTGCCGTGCAACGCGTTGGATGAGAGAAGAAGCGGCCGGCATCTCGGCCGCATCCGCCTTGACCATGTTGCCGTCCGCGCGCGCCAGCGCACCGCTGGCCAGCGTGGCCCACAGAAAGGCATTGATGGCGCGCGGGGGAAGCTGGGTGTGTTGCGCCAGCGCATCGGCCGACCAGGCCGAACGCTGCAGCAGCGCAGACAGGCGCAGTGCATCCAGATCGTCGGTCACGCTGCCCAGGTCGGGCCAGCGCGTGAGGCGGAACAATTTGCCGCCGAGCACGGGCAGNCTGTCGCGGTATTTCATGCACGCCTTGATCAGGAANCCATCCAGGCTGCGCGACACCAGCCACTCATGCTGGTAGGGATCTTTNGCCGGCCGCGTCATGCACAGCCAGGTACCTTCGAGCAGGCGCGTTTCCGCGATGGTCAAGTCGCTGACCGANCGCGTGAGAATGCGTCCGGCGGCGTGGCGCAGGATCATCGCGATGCCGCCACGTTTCACCAGCAGATCCTGGCTGCAACCGGCTTCGCGAATGCAGATGCCCAGCAATCCTTGCACGTCATCGGAGGAGACCTCCGACGACGGCTGCAGTTTTTCCTGCAGCGCGCGGGCGAGCGCGGCGGCTGGTGCGTCGCGATCCAGTTTCGACGCATATTGGGTTTCGTTATCGCCGCTGCGCGGAAAAACCAGTACGGGCAGATTGCGCCGCTGCGCCATTTCGTACGCCAGGCGGCCGTGCCCGCTATCGATGTCCACGATCAGGATGTCGCTTTCGTTGCCTTGCCAATCCTGGATCTCGATATCGATCTGCGAAGCGGCCAGCAGGCCGCAGGCGAGCGAAAGGCGCAACTCGACCTCTTCGGAAAGACCGGCCATGCCGATCTTGATGTGCTTGATGTTTTCGTCCGGCATGGTGATCGCTTAAGGAAGATTCTGGACGTGCGAGGAAATGCGCGCGGCCAGGTCCAACGCCACGCGGCGCGACAGCGCCAGCATGATGTTGTGGCCCACGCCGATGGCCAGCGCNAGCGGATGGCGCGGATCGGCAATGCGCACGAGGATGCAGGTGTAGTCGGTCATNGACACCACGGTCGATTGGCATGCGCCGCCGGACAACTCGCGCGCCAGCGTTTCGCACAGGCCCAGCAGCGTGCCGGTCATGGCGGCGACACGATGGCCTTCTTTCACGATGGAAGAGCGCACGCTGATCAACCGCGCATCGGCGGTCGCGACCACGGCCAGGCTGATCTCCGGGTAATGCGTGCAAAGCTCGGCCAGCTCCCTGTCGCAAATGGCGCGAAGCTCCGCCATGCGCTTGAGGGCAGTAGTGACTGCTTGGGTTTCGGACATGAGGTTCAACCAGGCGGCGTGACTATGGCGAATCGTCACGAACGCGTCGTGCGCCTGGTGATGTACAGGCATCGCGATCGTACTTTCTTGACGCGCATGATGACCCCGCGCGCGCGTGACGGCCATCGCCTTTGCGGGTCGATTAGCTGTCAGTTGAGGTCATTGTTGCGCGAATGGCCCCAAAACACTGAAACAGAATGTGTTCCATGTCCCACTGTGACAGAGATTGGGCAGCGTAGTGCCATGGCTCGCCTGGCAGCGGAGGCCTACTATTTTTTNAGAACAAATTCGAGCCAACGCAGCGTCAGCACGTTTAGGGGAAAACACACAGAGGACTTTCGCACGCCCCACACGTGTCGTCCTTTGCTGAAGCGCGTGGCAACGGCATACCCGCGACCGGCGGTATGCGCAGCTCGGAACAACACCGCGCAAAACGCCCGTCCAGCGATGCCCGGTGAAACAGATAAGGGAGAGAAGTCATGAACAGTGCGCGCTTGCAGCGCGGCTTCACGCTGATCGAATTGGTGGTGGTGATCGTGATCATCGCCATTCTTTCGGTCATTGCGGTGAGCGCCTACGGCAATTACATAACACGCAGCAAGGTGCAGGCGGCGAAGGCCGATCTGACCGCGTTGTCGCTCAACCTCGAGAACGAGCTGCAGCGGCAACTGATGTACGGCGCGCACGATGGCATCAAGACCGACGAGATCGTCAAGACGTACAAGGGATGGAACCCGTCGCAATCGAACAGCTTCACGTATGTGCTCACGTCCAGCGCCACCTTCTATGACATGAAGGCGGAGGGATTCAGCGGTGCGTTGTCCACCTGCGTGCTGGAACTTCGCAGCGATACGACCGGTTCCGTCGCCGGCAACTGCGGCTCCGTCACGACGTGGTGAACCATGATCAGGCGCAGTAGCCGCAACGTGCTCGGTTTCACGTTGATCGAAATGATGGTCACCATCGGCCTGGTCGCTTTCCTGATGACGCTTGGCGTACCGCTGGCGCGCGAATGGGTGCAGTCGGCGCACCAGCGCGAGGCTGCCGGGCTCATGACTGAAGCGCTTGGGCGCGCAAAACGCTTGCCTTGCGCAATCCGCAGGCGCTGACCGATCAAACCCTGCCTGCCGCGGCCGTGTGTTTCACGGGTGGCGAGTTGATGGTGGTAGGGGGTACGGCGAAAGGTGCAACGTGCGATGCCAAAGCCGAGTGGACGCGGCCCTTGCCATCCGACGCATCGGTCGTACTGACGCTGACGAATATTCCTTTTCAGTGCGTGGCCTATAACACGCGGGGCGTGCCACTGGTGACCACGGTAAGCAATCTCTCGTGCTCGCAGGCGGCGCTCGACGTCAATGTGGCGTCCGAGGAGGCGTTCAATGTTTTGCTGCCGTAATCCAAAAACCGCCCAACGCGGCGACGTGCCGCTACATATCGGCCCGATCNGCAGGACCCGTTATTTGTAAGCTACGGGACAGCAAAAGNCGCTACTCGTGAGTGCTAAAGTTCCACTCATGGGGACTCCAACCTACNCCTTCGGTGACTTCCGCCTTGACCCTCGGGCCAGGGAGTTGCGCCGGAATGGCGAACCGGTCGTGATCGCCGCCAGTGCCTTCGATTGCCTGGTGTATCTGATCGAGCATCGTCAGCGTGCGGTCGGCAAGGACGAGTTGATCGCCGCGGTGTGGGGTCGCTCCGACGTCAGCGAAAACCTGCTTGCGCAAACCATCGTGCGCCTGCGGCGTGCGTTGGATGATGCAAGCAACGANCAGCGCTACATCAAGACCATGGCCCGCGTTGGCTATCGATGGATGCCGGAGACGACGGTGCTGTCGTCACCCGTNGCGGAGGNGGACACTGCGCAAGGCAGCCCCGNCGTCACGANCGAGACGATCGGGCGTCCTGCGCATTCCACACGCGTGCGACGTCCGCTGATGGTTGCGTTNGTGCTCACGATCGCCGTGGCTGTCTGCTACCTGGGTTGGCAGATCGCAAGCATCCGGCCTGTCTCCGCGCCCATGCATTTCAAGGATGGNACGGCGATCGTTTTGCCGGCCGAAGTGAGCGCGTCCGGCGACTGGAACTGGCTGCATCTGGGTTTGATGGACCTGCTTTCCACGCAACTGCGCGATGCGAAAGTACCCACCGAGAGCAGCCGGGACGTGCTCAACCTGCTTCATCAATCAGGCACCGCGGAGCTTGCATCGTTTGCGCTGGTAGTGACGCCGCGCGTGACCTTGTCCGACAATCGCTGGCACGTGCATCTGGATGCCAAGGCCAAGGACGGGCGACGCTGGCAGGCGGAATCATCCTCTGGCGACGTGCTGGCGGCGGCGCGCGCGGCGAGCGATCTGCTGCTGGTGCAGCTCGGCTACGTCAATACCGCCAGCAAATCGACCACCAGCGATTCGCTGCAGCAGTACACGCTGCGCATCCAGGCAACGCAACTTGCCGGACAGCCGGAACTCGCGCATCAACTGATCGACAATGCGCCGCAGGCCATGCGCGACACGCCGGAGCTCAAGTACGCGCAAGCCGAACTGTATTGCGCGGAAGGAAAGCTGCAGCCTTGCGAGCAATCGCTGAGCGATCTGCGCACGCGCATATCGGCCACCGAGAAGCCCGTGTTGCGCGGAAAAGTGCTCACCTCGCTGTGGTTTCCTTATCGGCGCAAGGGCCAGTTCGCCGAAGGCGTGGCTGCGCTCGATGAAGCCGTGCATCTGTTGCAAGGGCAGAAAGATAGCGAAGCGTTGGCCACGGCTTATCTGGATCGCTCGCACCTCGAGGTTTACCAGGGCAAGCTGGACGAAGCGACGCTGGACCTGGGTCGCGCGCGCGTCAATTTTGCGCTGGCCGGCGACACTGTCGGCCAGGCCAAGGTGGATCGCGCCATGGGCGAGATCGCGGTGCGTCGCGGGCAATACAGCGCGGCGCTGACCCTGCTGCAACGTGCCTACGAGCAATACCAGCGCATGGGCATGCGGCAACTGTTTTCCTCAGCGCTGGATGCGTTGGCACACGCGCAGAAGCTGGCGTTGCGCTTCCCGGATGAACTGGCCACCACCGATCGGTTCTGGCCGTTCGAGCAGAAACACATGGATTTTCTCGACGATTACGTGCGCCATCAACTCAGCATGACGCGTGCAACAGCGCTGGCCGACAACGGCCGCACTTCCGACGCCAGCGCCCTGCTCGAACGCACGCTCGTCGCGGCTAGCGGCAGCGAGGAAGCATCGTTGCGCGCGTCCATCAGCATGAATCTGGCCAGGCTCGCATTGGATCGCGACGATCTGCCTGGCGCGTTGCAGTGGATCGGCAAAGCGATGGCGGGCACGGTACTGTCCGACGACGGTGATCCAAGCGATTTCGCGGAAGCCTCGTACTTGAACATCATCGTCTTGCAACGCACTGGCAAAACCGACGAACTCAAGCGCGCAGTCGCTGCGATGCAGGCGTGGGCAGCGCACTTGCCCAAGCAGAACGACGTTGCCACGACGTGGCTGTTGCGCGCCAAGGCGATCGAGGCATGGAACGACGGGCAGCGCGATCAGGCGTTGCAACAGCTGAAGCTGGCGATGACCGCCGCGGATGCATCGGGCGCGCCGGAAACCATCGTCGACGTCGGTCGCTCCTATGCACTCGCACTGCTCGCGGCCGGGCACGTGGATCAGGCGGTGGCGGTCAGTGGCCGGCTTGCCGAGTGGACCGGCGTGGACTGGCGCGCGGCATGGGTGGAATCGAGCGTGTTACAGGCGCTGGGGCAGGGCGTCGCGGCAGACAAGGCGCGCAGCAAGGCGCAACAGCTTGCCGGCGACCGGCCGCTGCCGAGCAGCGCAGGCGGAATGTTCTAGGGTCTGTTTTCATCGCACTGTTACGCAGCGCGCAGCCAGACGAGTGGCTGGCATGTATTATCCCAAGCGAACGGCTCGATGCAGACCAGGACAATGATGAGCACGGGGGCGCCCATCTACCGATTCGACAANTTTCAGCTGGATCCGCTTGCGCGCGAGTTGCGNCGNAACGACGAACCGATCGAGCTGGCGGCGAGCGCGTTNGACTGCCTGGTGTACCTGGTGGAGCATCGCGAACGCCCGGTGGGCAANGACGAACTGATTTCNGCAGTGTGGGGACGCACTGACGTCAGTGACAACCTGCTGGCGCAAACCATCGTGCGCCTGCGCCGTGCACTGGGCGACGCCGGCAACGAACAACGCTGCATCAAGACCATGCCGCGCGTNGGTTATCGCTGGGCATTGGATACGCATGTGGTGCGGCCACCGGCATCCGAAGCCACGCTTGCGGCAACANTGCGTCACGACGCCGATACCGGCGGCCGGCGCAAGGTGATGCCGATTCGCCGCTCGCTATGGATCACCNTGCTCGGCACGCTTGCGCTCGCACTNGTCTATGCCGGATGGCAGATGTCGGGCACCAAGGCGGTCAAGGCGAACTTCCAGTTCAATCAAAGCGCCGCCGTGGTGCTGCCGGTGGAGGTCGTTGCGCCCGACGATTGGAACTGGCTGCACCTGGGCATGATGGACTTGATCGCCACGCGCCTGCGCGATGCGAAGGTGCCCACCGAGAGCAGCCAGGAAGTACTCGCCCTGCTCAAGGATACGGACGATGCGTCGGGCGCCAGATTGTCTTCGTTCGCCCTGGTGGTGCATGTGCGTGCGGAGTTGTCCGGCGATCATTGGCGCGTGGATCTGGATGCGAAGAGCAAGGACGGCCGCACGTGGAAGGCCGAAGCCTCCGGCAGCGACGTGCTGGCCGTCGCGCGCACGGCCAGCGATGTGCTGCTGGCGCAGTTGGGCTACACCTCGCGCAGCAGCGGTTTGTCGTTGACGGTCGGCACGGTGCAGGAATACTTGCAGCGCATCGATGCCGCGCGACTGGCCGGTCAGCCGCAGACGGCGCGCGAACTGATCGACAACGCACCGCCGGACGTGCGCAATCATCACGAAATCGCCTATTTCCGCGCCTCGCTCGAATGCGATGAAGGGCACGCCGATGCGTGCCAGCAACAACTGGAAGCACTGCTGAAGCAATTGCCCGACAAGCAGGAAGGCGTGCTGCGCGGCGAGATTCTCACTGTGCTTGGCACCATCCATTCGAATCGCCGTGAATGGGCGCAGGCCGCGAGCGCACTCGACCAGGCCGTGCATGTGCTGCAGGNCGAAAAGAATTTCGGTGCGCTGGCNACCGCGTATCTCAGTCGCGGCTATCTCAATCAGAACCTGTGGAAACTGGAGGAGGCNACCGCCGATCTGGGTCGCGCGCGCGTCAACTATTCGCTGGCGGGCGAACTGGTCGGCGTGGCCAAATCGGATTTCGCCATGGGTGTGCTCGCCTTGCGTCGCTCGCAACCCGACGCAGCAGCCACCTTGCTGCAACACGCCTACGATCAATTCGTGAGCATGGGCATGCGCTCGATGCTGCCGTCCACGCTGGACGCACTGGCCTACGCGCAGCAGATGTTGCTGAAATTTNCGGATGAACTGGCCACCACCGATCACTTCTGGCCGNTGGACGAAAAGGCCAAGGACTTCGGNTTCGTCGGCGACGACATGCGCCGCGAGCTGAGCTCGGTACGCGCCACGGCCCTGGCCGACAATGGACGCACGGTCGAGGCGAAAGCCTTGTTCGANCGCGTGCTCAANGACACCGGCGCCGAAAAAGAACCGGGCCTGCACGCCCAGGTAAGCAAGTCGCTGGCCAGGCTGGCGCTCGACAGCGGCGACAACGACAGCGCNGCGNCGCTGGCGGCNGACGCCATGACGCCGGCGCTGGAGGANGACGATCAGCGCGACTACGCCGATGTATGGCTNGTGCGTATTGCAGCCTTGCAACGGGCCGGCAAGCTCGACCAGGCGCGGCAGCAGATCACCGCCATGCTGGCGTGGGAAGCGCGCCTGCCGGTGAAGAACGACTGGACCCATATCTACGTGATCCGCGCCCAGGCCACGCAGGCATGGATCGACGGCCACCGTGACCAGGCGATCGAGCAACTGAAGCTGGCCATGAACCTGGCCGACAAGCTGGGCGTGCCGGAAGTGATCGTAAGTGTCGGCCAGGCCTATGCGTTGACCCTGCTGGATACCGGGCATGTGGACCAGGCGGTGGCGATAAGCGGACGTCTGTCTGCCTGGAGCGCGACGGATTGGCGTGCCGCCTGGGTGGAGGCGCGGGTGTATCAGGCTTTGGGCCAGGCCGATTCCTGGCAGGAATCCCGCAGCACCGCGCAGCAGCTGGCGGGCGATCGTCCGTTGCCGGCGCCATCTGCGTCGGCCGAGTTCTGAGGACGGGCGGGAGTCCGGGAAAAAAGAAAGCGCTGACATGGAAGCGGAAAATCATGTCAGCGCCATCAGTCGGATGACTAATGTCAAGGGTGGATGTCCGCGCAGTGTACGGTGGCCGCGATCGCCCGCCTCTATCCGGAGAGGGCCAGTCGAATGTCTTTTCAGGCCATTGTTGGGCTGGCGATCGCCGGCATTACGACGCCAGCGCCTCATCCAGGGCGGTGATCTTGCGCAGGCTGGTGGCGGCCTCCAGCGCGACGCGCCGGGGCCAGCTGTCCTCGATGTGCTCGGCGACCAGGCAAGGCTCGCTGGCGCGACATTGGGGACAGGAGCGGTTGTGCAGCATCANATCGTCAACTACCGACTGGGTCATGGCCGATTCCCCTTGCAGCTTTGNACGGACGGGNGATTGGTAAGTGCTATCGGCGTTCGGCGGCGCGACTTGAGTCGATCGATGGCCTCGCNCCCANTCGTTCCATCAGCGCGCACGCGTTGTCGATGGCGTGACCCAGCGCGGTGTTGTCGAAGATGCACCAGCCTTGTGCGCCGGACGCCGTGCATGCGCGCAGTCGATCGGCCATCTGCTGCAGGAAGGCGTCATCGTAGGCGTCGTAATACATGCGCGGCGAACCATGCAGGCGGAAGTAATGCACCGCATCGTCGCCGGCTGTTTCATCCGCATGCGCGTGCGGCGGTGGATCGGCGCCCACGCGGCCGATCGCATGGCGCTCGAGCATCGCCGTTACCTCCGGTTCGAACCAGGAGGCATGCCGTGGCTCGCATACGGCTGGCCCCGCGTAATGCGCGCGCAGCAGGGTGAAGAACGCATCGGCCAC
>Ga0055539_1000515_pt1 | contig 11887 bp, 11 predicted proteins | sample AraplaCvi_mCL_r2_2_FD_55039 | JGI IMG/M metagenome (GOLD analysis project Ga0055539, IMG submission 55039) | Arabidopsis root microbial communities from North Carolina, USA - plate scrape CL_Cvi_mCL_r2 | ecosystem: Host-associated > Plants > Roots > Endosphere | place: USA: North Carolina | reverse complement strand
ACACGCCCCTCGAGCCGAGCCACAAGTCTTTTCCAAGACAGCTCTTGCGCTCTCTGTTTGATTCTTTGTCATCGTCGCTCCCTGGCCGTTTGAATAGAAACGTTTGTTCGACATCGGCGTCACAGCGTCACAGAAGTGAGCTGGCGAAGCTCCCCGACGCCGGGTACTAAAGGCTTAGCTTCTGAAGCCCGGCGTTGTAGTCCTGGACTAGCTTTGCCTTCTCAGCGGCCAAAGATGCAAGAGTCTGTGTCACTGCGGCAATCTCAGCCGGAAGGGCGACTATGCGCGCCTGCTGCTGAGCACTGGGGGCAGCCAAGGCGGCGAGAGCCGCCTGCTCCTGTGTCAGACGTGTTTGTTCTGCGGTTGCTGCCGCGGTTGCCGCGGCATTGATGTCAAGAAGTCCCTTGGTGGCTTGGACGGCGCTCAAGTCACTGGAGGCCGCCAACTTCCCTGTGACATAGACCCCTTGGCTGACTCCCAGCAGCAAAAGGGTGTTCGCGTCCAGCACTGGAAAGGCAGCTGCGTCCGCGATTCGCCAGACCACGTAGAGTGCGATCACAACCGTGAAGGCAAAGAGCTGCAGCTTGAGCAAGTCAAAATGGCCGGCCGTGCTGAGCATCTTCCAGAAGTCGTTTCCGGATGGATCACTGGTCATCTTCTGCGAGGGCGGCCCCACGGGCGTAGTCGTCGGCCCGTTCGCCGTGGTTATCCATCGCGAGACCACCGTTCCTACGCCTGCTATTCCCAGGAGACTCATCATCTCGGGCGTGAGGGCCAAAAGATTGCCCGCAACGATGAACACGTAGAAGAAGCCCCAGATTGTGATCGTCGTCCAGATCAGTATCTGCAAGAGAGACAGGCTGGGCTCGCCATCCGGGCCCAAGAACAAACCCGCGAACCACCTCGACCCGGCAATGGCCTTGGAGACTCTTTGACCACGAAACCTCATCAGGGGTGCCAGAAGAGCTATTGTGAGTAGCGTCGCGATCGCACCTGCAACATATCGCCCAACAAACTGAATTCCTCCTAATGCGATGCTTTGTCCGTCTGTCGTGGCAACCGCAATCCAAACCGGTGTTGGGCCACTCCCGTCGGACGGCAGCGCTAACGCCGGCAATGAGATGCTCATGTGCCCAAGGCTTCCAGCAGCGCCCGGCTGCTGTGTCACCGCTGCAGGAACCCAATCCGCATTTGGTCCCTGCGCCAGCGCGCAAGCGACGGTTGTGGCCTCTCCCTGCGCGATACGCAGGTTGCTCCTGCTTGTCTCGATGGAAATGTCAGCAAGACCCGGCTGTCCTGAGACTCGCAACGGAGAAAGTGATGGCGTCGGATTCTTCAGCCACACGTTACCTCGCGTCGCTTGCAGAGGTACGACGGCTACAACCGATTTGAGAGCCAGTTCGGCGAGCTCGACACCTGCGGGGACAATCTCCTTGCCATCTTTGACGACTGCCATCGCCTTAGATTGCTTGCCGACTACCACCTCGTAAATGGCGTCGTCAGCGGGTCCGAACCGTGTGCCGGTTGGTACCGACAAAAGCGCATCACCTTTTCGAACAAGCGCCTGCTGCCCTCTCAATGCCAGCTCGAAAGGACCACTCGCCTTGTTCAGTACGATAGTCTCCCCAGCTAACGGCATCTCCGCCTTCTCCGCGCCAACTGGGGAACTAAGATGCACCTCGACTGCACCTGTCGTTCTTACTGCCAGAGTTGAGTCCACGGTCCCCGTCGACTCCGGCGCTGAGGCTGCGTTGTCGAAGTTCTTGAAGGAACCAAGAGTGACGACGTTGCCGGGTGAAATCTCGACGCTCGAAAGACAGTGCCCGGCCGAAACCGGCCCAAGCTTCGCAACATCGGCGGGGATGCGGCTCAATTCCAATCGATAGACGCCTGCGCAGCTCAGCGCAAAGGCGACAATGCCACTGGTAATCGCAACAGCTTTTGACATCGGCCTCTCCGAGTCACAGGTTTCTCGTCAGGCGTTCTCACTTCGGGGTGCGGATCCCCCCACAACCTCTATCAGAAGCAGAAAACCTGGCTGACAGGTGTCGGGCCGAAGGGTCCGCGAGATGCTCTCAGGGCTAGCCCCAGCCGGACTGTGCTGTCTATCGGGTTCCATCGAGTCCGCTCCCTCAAAGTGCCGAATTCCGTAGCACCCTGAAGCCATGTGACTCAAGCTACGGTTAGGCCACCGCCGCTATTTCTCTTCTGGACTGGCGAATGGTTGAGAAGAAGTCTAGTTTTTTGTTTCAGACGTCACATCATTCAGATTAGGGATGCGATCAGCCGCCCCTCCGCGCGAGCCTGACCAAGAATCCATGTTGAACACCGTTGCCGGGAAAGTAACTCCGACCTAATTGGGCGGGCCGCACCAATTGAGGGTGCTCACTGAGAAAACGTCTCCTTGACGTTCTGAAGCATGCGTTCTACATCATGGCTTGACAGCTCGCCCGACCTCGACCAAGCGGCTTCGATGGTTGCACCGTGCGACGCCGCGAAGTCAAGTTCCCGCGACAAGTCTTTGACACCGAGGTCTATACGCAAGTTCATTGCCGTCGTCAGCTGCTTCTGATTGGTGGCATAGGCATCCAGCGCCACCAAGAGCTGAGGAAGCTGTTCGCTCAGGTCTGCGCTGGCCTCCTCACCAAGCGTCTCGACGACGGTGGACGGCGTCAAGCGCGCAGGCGTATCGTTGCGCATCTCATCGGCCCATACGAGCGCACTTCCGAAGTGGCTTGTGGCTGCGACTCTGCGTCCTAACAAGGCCCGTTTTTCAGCGACACCAAACTGGTCGCAGACGAAGGCAAGCAGGCTTGTGTGATCGTAGGTCTGAATCGCGACGCCTCGATTTATCCAAGGCGAGACAAGGACACACGGGACGCGCAGCCCCGTGTAAGAGTAGTCAAACGCCGGATGAGACGGGTGGTCGTCAGCACTTTGCGTCGGCGCTGGCGGGACATGGTCATAGAACCCTCCGTGCTCGTCATGCAGGATTACCAGCAGCGTCTCCGGCCATTGCGGTGAGGCCCGCACGGCGTTGTAGACTCTGACAATGAGATTGTCGCCGCGCAAGACGTTTTCAGGCGGGTGCTGTGAATTGGCTTTGGCCAGATTGCTGCTGTAGTCCGGCTCAATCCAACTGAATGAAGGCAGCCGCCCGCTGGACGCATCGCTTTCGAAGTCAGTCAGCGAGCCGCGGTGTCCCGAACCCTTGAGCAGGATGCTCAAAGGCACCAAGTAGTCGGAGTACACCTTATGGGTGACATCATCTCCGAGCACTGAGAAGATGCTCTCCTTGCCCAGCTGTGCTGCGATGGCGCGAACCGTGACGATGGCATCCGCAGGGCCCGATGGCATCTCGAGCTGGCCATGACACGAGCCCATCATTGCGAAGAATCGGTTTGGCCATGTCGGGCCTGGTACAGAGGAGAACCAGTGGTCGCAGATAGTGAACTCTGACGCGAGCGTGTGCAGCCCTGGCAGCGCGCCTTTACTGAAGTAGTCCATGACGGTCTGCACAACCTGGCGCCTTTTGTCCGGCGGCAGCTTCTTGAACGCATCAATCTTCGACGCGGCGGCCTCCGCGTCTTGGACGAAACCCGACATGGGATACACCGCAGCAGGCGGGCCTAGCTGAACCTGAACGTTCTTGAATTCATGCTTCGGGTCAAGCCCGAACGGAAGCGTAAAGTTGTCTTGCCGCGTCTGGGATAGCGCCTGGCCAGAGCCATCGAGATTCGTATGCGACGGTGAGGCTCCGTCAACATCGTCGAAGTCGCCAAGCATGTGGTCGAACGACCTGTTCTCAAGCATCAGGACGACGACTCGCTTGATCTGCTGCACTCCCATATCCACCTCCCCGCTCTAGTGAGCGCATTGAGCGACGACAACGCCAAGGAGATTAGTAGTGGAAACCCGCGCTGTCGCACAGAGAGATTGTTCGACCACCTAAGTTGCGGCCGCCAATCCAATGAACCGAGAACGGCCGACCCGTGATGGCTGCCCCGCCAGACACGGGCCGCAAGGATCCACCAAACATCGCACGGCTGGAGCCACCGAGAAGATGGTCGCAGACGCTTGGCCGCCCGGGAACTGGCCTCTCGACGCAAGACCGAACTCATCTCTCTGGCCCCAAGAACTGCTCCAGGACGCGCCTCAAGGTCGTCGTCAGGCAGGCTGGCCAGCTGGCTGTTCGAGTAAACCTAGGGGGCTAAAGTGGCTGTGAAGGTTTCAGAGCGCGCGGCGGTAAGCCTGCTGGGTGTGAGGCAGGGCCGCTAGCGGAGTAAAACCGCAAGATCGCGCACACAGACATCGAGCTCGGAGAGGCTGGCGAGCAGTTTGAGTGCGCCGACTAGCTCGGGCTGAGGCCTCCGAAGTCCACTTGGTCACCGCCGAGGTAGCCCGTAAGCCTCCGCCTTCTGGCCGAGACTGACTTATTTGCGAAGCCTGAACGTCCGGTTGCCGTCAAGCGTTTGAAAGACGTCTGGCTCATCAGCAGGCTTCAGACGCTCACCAGTGGCCAAGCTGTACGTTGCAACCGCCTGGCCATTCGGTAGCCTGTCGCGCCTGGCGATGATGATGCACGCCTCACCTCGCTCTCCGAGCGCTTCGATTCTCTCTGTGTCCATGTCGAGCATTTTGCCGTGACGGTGCTTCGGAGCAATGACAGGTGTTGTCCGCGCGCCAACGCGACTGCGGTTTCACGGGAGCGCACCCGCGCGCGGAGTCCGACGCACTGATTAGGGGCGGGGCGAGAGCCCATGCGGCGGTGAAATCTCCTTCATCCGCTCATCCATTATTTTCGAAAGTGGAATGCTCTGTACCACCCCGGCCACTCGATCTCTTGCTTCCTGAGGACTACAGTTTCTACACCGATGAAGTGCCGACCCTGTCTGTGCTGCATCGAGCAGCCGGCAGACCCCTCCTCTGCCAATAGATGTAAGAGCACGGCTCGAATCGGAGTACGCCATGTCCACCCGTCCTTTCACCTCGTTCCTGACCATCACGGCCGCCGCCATTGCCGCAGGTGCGCTGACCGCCGGTTGCGCAGCCGAGGAGCCACGCGTCCAACACACTGACGCGCTCCAGTCGCGCAACGTCGCAAGGTCCACGAGCACCTTCAAGGGCCTGAGTGACGGCCATCGTGCAAACGACAGCACGGTCGCAGCAGGGGAGCACACTACCAATTACACGGTGGCGTTTCTTCCTGCCAGCGCTGCGTCGCACCCTACCCGCGAACTGATGCGCTAAAGAATGCGAGCACGTCGTAGCCGTCCGACCCCTTCCGGCTTCTACCAGAGCCCGGGGCCGGTTTAGCGGCTATTGGGGGATTTGCAGCTGGGGATCCCGTTTGAAGAGGGCCAGAACCCAGTCGATGAACACCCTGACCTTTGCACTCATATAGCGGTTGGGGGCGTAGACGATGCTGATCGGGACGATCGGCGTACGCCAATCGGGCAGCACTTCGACCAAGCGCCCCTGAGCGACCAGCGGGTGTACCGCAAACGAAGGCGCCTGCACGATACCAACGCCCGCTAGACCAGCGGCCAGGTAGGCATTGGTATCAGTCAAAAGAAGTCGACGCTTGGGCTCAACCTCGATGTGTTCGCCGTCCTTGAGGAACTCGAAGGCCAAGGGCCGGGTCGACTCGGGCGAGACCAGGCCGACCAGCGTGTGGCCTTCCGAGAGCTCGTTTGGTGAACTGGGCGTCCCGTTCCGCTTGAGGTACCTCGGCGTCGCCGCGCTCACAAACCGGAAATTTCCGATATGCCGGGCTATGAGCGACTGCTCCGCGATCTCGCCCACACGAATGGCACAGTCGACCCCTTCTGAAAACATATCGGGAGTTCGATTGCCGATACCAAACTCGATCTCGATGTCGGGATACGCCTCGTAGAACGATGGGAGAGCCGGCACAAGCACCTGTGTTCCGAGCGCCACCGCCGCCTCAACTCGAATCCGACCCGACGGCCTCACAAGTGCCTGGGTCGTACTGGCCTCGATCTCGGCCAAATCGGCCAGCAGCAGCACGACTCTCTCGTAGTACGTCGCGCCCTCCGGCGTCACATTGACGCTCCGAGTGGTGCGCTGAAGGAGCTTCACCTTGAGCCCGGCCTCCAGCGCCTGAATCATCCTGGTGACCGTAGGCTTGGGCATATCCAGCGAGTCAGCAGCCTTGCTGAAGTTGCCCGCCTCTACTACGCGGACAAAGACGCTCATCGCCGTGAATCGATCCATACTTGACTCGAGGTGCGGTCAGCTGCGCGAGCAGCCTAGTTCCGCGGGCTCTGCCAGCCGCCGCCAAGTGCGAGGAACAGGCCCACTTGGTCGGTTGCTAGTTTGCTTTCTGCAGCGGCAGCGCTCTGCTCGATTTCGATCAAGGTTCGGTTCGCGTCAAGAACCGGCAAATAGCCCTGACGGCCTGACTTGAACAGGTTCTCAGTGCCCCGCGCCGCGTCGGCGGCCTTAGCTTGAGCCCCAGCCAGAATCTCAAGGCGCCGCTTATCCTCCTGCACGACTTCCAGCGCGCTTTCAGTCTCTTTCAAGGCGGTCAAGACGGTTCCATCAAATTGCGCCAACTTGGCAGACCGCTCGGCGCTCGCCCCACGTATGCGACCCTCGACCCGGCTTCTCTCGGGAAATTCCCAGGTGATGAGCGGCCCGAGAGAGAATTTGAACGTGTCCGCAGCGAATCCGCTCTGCATCGCTCCAACTGACCCAACGGAAGCCCCCAGCGATATCTTGGGGTAGAGGTCGCCTTCCGCCACACCAATGCGGTCGCCCGCACTTCGAACCTCGAATTCCGCACGACGGACGTCCGGCCGCCTGCGTAGCAGGCTCTTGCCGTCGCCAACCGGAATCGCAGCAGACAGCCGCGGCTCCTGCGTGCAGTCGGCTACCTCACGGGGGAACTCCCCCGGCGTTCGGCCAGTTAGAACGGCCAAGCGATAGAGCCCCAACCGGCGCTGCGTAGCAAGTTGAGGCAAGGTCGCGCGAACTTGGTCTTCTTGCACGGAAGAATGCTGAGCGTCCAGCGTTCCGGCACGCCCGTTGGATACGAGAGTGCGCGTTAAAGCAGTGCTTTGTTCCTGCAGCGCCAACAGGCGCTGCGCTACGTCCATCTCCCTTCCGCTCGAGCAGACGTCCAAATAGGCTCGAGTCGTCTCGGCGACAACGGTCACTTGGGCAGCATCTCGCGCGGAGGCCGCAGCGCCGACATCAGCACGCGCAGCGTCGATACTGCGCGCGATCTGACCATACAAGTCCACCTGGTAGGACACACTCGCTCCGGTGCTGTAGACGAACTTGTTGGGGAACGGCTTGCCAGGATGCAAATCCTCTTCGGCAGAGCGTCGTTGATACCCGGGAGCGGCCAAGAGGCTCGTTGTAGGCTCCATGGCGGCATCGGCAACCTCGAGGCTGGCCTGGGCTCTCTCCAAGTTGGCAGCAGCCACTCGCAAGTCGGCATTTGCGCCAAGAGCCTCCTCTATCAAGGCGTTGAGCCTTGCGTCGTCGTAGAGCTTCCACCACTGCTCAGGCACGGGCGCCTGCACAAAGGAAGCATCGCTCGCACCGAGGAAAGGAGCATTCGCTGATTCGCGATTGACAGCGGCCGTCGGCGGCAAGGCTGGCACCGGCGCCAGGACGTTGCATGCGGCTAGGGCGGTGGTGGCCACGAGAGCGAAGGCAAAACGCATCTTCATACCTTTGACGGAACGTCACCCCGCCCTGCTCGGCCAAGGACCTCAACCGTTGCTGTCCTGCCCATGATGAGATGGAGCTCGCTGGGAACTCTGTCCAATTGGATGCGAACTGGAATTCGCTGAGCCTGGCGAACCCAGTTGAATGTAGGAGTGACGTTCGCTAGAAGATTTGAGCTGGCGTTCCGCTCGCGGTCATCGATACCAGCTGCAATAGAGTCCACATGGCCATCGAGCTCACGAGTGTCGCCGACCAGGCGCACGCGCACGCGATCTCCGACTGCAATCTGTGAGAGTTTCGTCTCTTCGAAGTAGCCAACTACGTGCGTTGACTCCTTGTCGATGACAGCCAGCATCGGCTTACCAACGGAGGCGTATGCGCCTGGACGCAGATCAAGATTCGTCACCCATCCAGTCACAGATGAACGGACCTCCGTGCGTTCAAGATTAACTCTCGCAGCCTCGACCGAGGCTACAGCCTGAGCCATCGATGCCCGCAACTGCTCGAGTTTTGCCGAGCTTTGCTCACGAATCTCATCGGGAACTAACGACCCAAGAGCAATGTTGCGCCTGTCCTCGCGTGTTGCTTGCGCAACCTGAACGCGCAAACTATGCACAGTCGCATCCGCTTGAGCCAGTGCAATAGCAGGCCGAACTCGGTCGAGTGTAAAAAGTACGTCTCCACGATGAACTAATTGGTTGTCCCGAACCATCACCTTGTCCACCAGCCCCGAGACATCCGGCGCCATTTGCACGACATCAGCTCGCACTCTGCCGTCACGAGTCCACGGGTCGTCGTGGTAGTGCCGCCAGAGTAAGGCTGATGCTGCCATCGCGCCAGCAATTATGCAGAGCGTGACACCGACGCGCGCGAGGAGCAAGGTGGCTGGCTTCATCTAAGACTATCCGAGGTAGGGTACGAGACTGGGTGAGAGCTTGAGCGCGGCCCATGCCAGGGCTGCCCAAAGCAGGAGGAACAGCGCCAGGTCAACGAGCGCGGGGTGCCACACGACGCGGTAGGCTCTTAGCGAGCCTAATAGCCATCGCACCGGCAATACGAGAAGCATGGCCACCACGGCCGTCGTCAATCGGATATCCAGGAGCAGTCCGAACGCATTGATGTCTGCTAGCACGTCATGGCTCCCTCACGAGCTCGAAAGCAGGCGCACTCGGGAACAGACTCCTGCGCAGCCCTGCCGTGACCGTCAGACCCCTGGTTCGAGATGCGCCGGGGCGCAGCCTGAATACGGCAGAGATGGCGCAATCCAGTTCAGCCAAGAGCGAAACGTCGGGCTCAGAATGGCCGTCGATCGCCTGCTTCCGGAAGTGACGAGCAAAGCTCTGCAGCGCAGTGTTGGCTGTTGAGGCGACCTTCACATCGGCAGCACGACAGACTTCGCGCAAGTCGGCGAATGCTACGCCAAGCCGGAGGTCGCGCAAGGCGTCCCCCAGACGAACGCGCTCATCGTCAGTGGCGTCAGCAAGCTTGGCCAGAAGTAAGCCGGCTCGGTCGGACATGCGACTTGTCCAAATGGCCGTCGTTTGAGGCCGAGTGCCGTCAGCAATCCCTGCCAACTCAAGCCATCCAGCTCGCAGCAGTCGCCAGCTACTCCATTGGGCATTGACCACACGAATCAAGCTCGACACGACCAACGCTACAACCGCTCCAAGGACTGATGCGATCGAGACAGTCGAGAATGTATTGAAATCAACTCGCAACGTTGGCTGAACAGCTATGAGCGATTGAGACCCCAGCGCAAAGGCAAGACCTCGCAAGGAGTGCACTGGGGTTCCGAGGAAGTAGGCAGCACCTAAGAACAGCGGCAGCAGTGCAAGACACAAGGTCACGAAGTCGGTGACCATCGGAAGGATCGCAAAGACGTATAGCGCACCAACGGGTACGGCAACACACGTCCACACGATGAGCAGCCGCATCATCGGTCGCGGGTCATCGAACACCGCAAATACCGCGGACGCCCCGCCTGCTACCCCAACCACGCCAACGCCCTGCGGCCACTCAGCCAACCAACAGACCGCGGCTGCTGCCCACACCGCTATCCCGGCAGCAGTACCGGCAAGCACGGCCAATCCACGGTCAACGTGCAAGACGCGAGTCGCGGCGCGTCCGGTAAGCGCCGAAACTCTTTCCAACAATGCAGTTTTTGGGTCGAGGCGAGCCCGCGCCAACAGAGTGCACTCCCCCCACACGGTGGCCAGTTCAGCGACGCGCTCAACTGCGCTTGTCGCCAGCAGTTCCACATTGGCTTCCTGCAAATGGACTTCTTCCAGCACCTCAAGACTCTTAGCCAGGCGCGACCTGAGCTCCTCTGCGTCCTGGACACCAGTCACCATCCAATCGCGAATCCCTGCTAAATACGCGAGCAAGGCAGGCAATCGATGCCTCGCCACTTCCAGACCGTCGAGCCGATCTTCGACAGCCACGAGCAGTGGCAAGAGCGCGACAAGTCGCTCTTCAAGCGCGATAAGAATGCGGAGCTCTGAAGATGTGACGCCGGGCTCGAACTCCATGTTGGCTGCGAGCAAGCGAACCTCGCTCAGGTCAGCGGCGATGCGGCGCTTCAGATCGGCATCCCCGGGAGGTCGCGGAGCTGCCGACAGACCTTTGGAGATCCAGTTCCTCATGTCTGCCAGCGCTGCCGCGATTTTCTCGTCGACAGAGCTTCGAAGCGCTTGCGGGAATACGATGCTGTGCACAAGGGCTCCGCACAAACAGCCGAGCCCGATCTCCTCGGTACGCCAGACTGCAGAATCAAAGATAGACGACGGATCGCCCGCCAACGGGAGGCCGACAATGGTGACGCTGTAGCCCGCGAGCAGAAACATGTAACTGCGAGGGCCGCGATCCAGAAGCGCTAGATAAATGCACAAGCCCAACCACGCTGCAATGGCCAGAATGAGCAACTCAGGAGAGTTCGCCGTCGCTGGAATGATGAACAAGCTGGCTGTCATTCCCAAGACGGTGCCGGCGACTCGATAGCGCGCACGCGCCATGACCGCACCTGACGCTGCGGCGAAAGGCTGACTAACTAGGAAAACCGTCAGAGCTGCCCACCAGGGATTGGGCAAGTCGAAGTAGAGCGCGGCGGCCAGTGCAACCAGTGCTGCGAGGCTGGTGTTGACGGCGTAAACGATCGAGCGGACAGGCAAGTTCACCATCAGTGGAAATCTAGAGGCCACATGTCATCAGGCCAAGTCACTCAATTGCAATGCATTGTTGGAGTCCGCGCAACAATCCGGACGGTTAAACACTCGACCTTTGCATCCAGGTGGAATTAAAAACTCGACGCCGTGTGATACACGAATCACTCATATCGCAACGGAAGTCGATCTTTTCCTGCACGTGTCTCTTCAATGCCTTGCGATATTCGCTGGTAGTCGTGCACTCCATGAGTGCTCAGGTAGACACCATCGTCACCCTTCGCTAGCCCATACACCGAGGACTTTCCACCTCTTTGAATGACGTCTTCTGCCGCTGTGCACAGAACATAGCAGCTCCTGTGTCGGGGCTTCAGCAACGGCATCCCATAGAGCTTCGTGTTCACGATGTATCGCTTGCTTTCGTCTTCAAAGCGAACCGGCAGTTGGTCGGGGGTAATGGCGGACTCGGTCAAATTCATTGACCAAGAGCGTCAATGGCGCTCGGGACGTCACACGGCATCACAAGCTGATGGTCTTCCGATTCTTCCAGCACAACATTTAAGCGGATATCGTCCGAAAAGACGATATCAATGCCCGTTCCAGTCGATGCAGGAACGCTCGGTCACATGATCCTCTAAGGACAGGTGCCGGAGCTCCGGCGTCCGTACGGTCTGGCAGCCATCTGCCGTCACTAGAGAGACTAACCAGCTAGAGGCGCGCGGCTACCGCCTCCACCGCTGTCTCGATAGCCTCCTTGCACGCAGCGGTCTCTAGGTCGACGCCAGCGGCCGCCAAGGCCAGCAAGACGCTCTCGATTGCGTCTGCGGCCACATGAGCAGGTTCGTCATTCGATGGGTCACTCCCGTCGAGAAATTCGAGCGCGAGGTTGCCTGCCAGGGATGCCGCTCCGGAGGCATACACGGTGATGCTGATGCCATACGGAAGGCTTATACGGCGAGATGCGTTCGGGAGGAGCGTTGACATCGCGATTGGCCCAAGTGGTTGAAGTTGGACCGTATATGACCCCT
>Ga0055539_1000494_pt1 | contig 12545 bp, 11 predicted proteins | sample AraplaCvi_mCL_r2_2_FD_55039 | JGI IMG/M metagenome (GOLD analysis project Ga0055539, IMG submission 55039) | Arabidopsis root microbial communities from North Carolina, USA - plate scrape CL_Cvi_mCL_r2 | ecosystem: Host-associated > Plants > Roots > Endosphere | place: USA: North Carolina | reverse complement strand
CATCTGGGCCTGGCGCGCCGACCACGGCAGCGCCGCCACGGGCTGGACGATCAACACCGGCGACACGGGCCTGCTGGTCAACGGCGCCAACGTGCTGGCCAGCGGCCTGTTCGTCGAGCACTACCAGAAGTACCAGGTGCTGTGGAACGGCGAGAACGGCAAGGTGCTGTTCTTCCAGAACGAGATGCCCTACGACGTGCCGAGCCAGGCGGGCTGGACCAGCGGCGACGGCAACGGCTGGGCCGCCTACAAGGTGGGCGCCAACGTGAAGGTGCACGAGGGCTGGGGCCTGGGCAGCTACTGCTTCTTCAACATCGGCGGCAACAACACCAACATCAACGCGGCGCGCGCGTTCGAGGTGCCCGACACCGCCGGCGTGAAGATGCACGACCTGCTCACCGTCTCGCTCGGCGGCAACGGCAGCATCACGCACGTGATCAACAACACCGGCGCGACCGCGCAGGGCACGGCCACGCAGCCGGTCGATCTGCTGGGCTATCCGTGACGAAACCCGGCACGGCGCGTGCCTGTGTCAGGCCATGTCAACAAGAAACAGGGTGACCGCATGTCGTTCCTGCTCTACACCATCGGCCTGATCCTGCTCATCGGCGGCATCGCCTGGGCCCTCGTCACCGCGCACGTGGCGTCCACCTACATCGCGATCGTCTGCCTGGTGGTCGCCGGGCTGGGCGTGATGATGGCCGTGTCGCGCACGCGCCAGAAGGATCCGCCGAATTGACCCGCGTCGCGGCACGGGCCCAGAATCCGGGCCCATGCCCGACAACGATTTCATCGAGGTCTACGACGACGCCCTCGATGCCGCCACCTGCCGCGCGCTCGTCGAGCGCTTCGACCGCAGCAGCGGCCAGGTGCAGCGCGGCGCCACCGGCAGCGGCGTCGACACCAGCATGAAGGACAGCTGGGACATCGCGCTCGATCGCGCGCCCGACTGGGCCGACGCGCGCCAGGCGCTCAACGACGTCGCCGTGCGCGGCATGCGCCGCTACCTGCGCCGCTACGCCCACGTGGCGCTCGCGCCGCTGCAGCTCAAGATGCGCGACCCGGCCACCGGCGCGCTGCGCCTGCTCGACGCCGACGGCGTCGCCGCGCTGAACGACGAGTTCCTCGACGGCCTGATCGCCAAGGTGTTCCGCCCCGGCGGCATCAACCTGCAGAAGTACGTCGCGGGCCAGGGCGGCTACCCGTACTGGCATTGCGAGCAGTACCCGAAGCTGGATGGCGGCGAGGCGCTGCACCGTGCCGTGCTGTGGACGATCTACCTGAACGACGGCTTCGAGGCCGGCGAGACGGAGTTCCTCTACCAGCAGCGCAGGATCCGCCCGCGCACGGGCAGCCTGCTGATCGCGCCGGCCGCGTTCACGCACACGCACCGCGGCAACCGGCCCGAGGGCGGCGACAAGTACATCGCCACGAGCTGGATCCTGTACCAGCGCGCCGAGCAGCTGTACGCCTGACGCGCCCCGTGCGCGTGCGTGCGCACGCGACGCCTGCGCGTCACGCGCGAGGGCCCGCGCGTGCGAGCCGGATTCGTTCGCAGCTTCCCTAGACGTTGTCGACGATCACCGGCGTCGTGCTGCCGGCATTGACCGTCATGCGCGTGCGCTTGAGCAGCGGCGACGCGGGCAGCGTGCCGTCGGCGTTCAGCGGCTTGACCTTGGTGAAGGTCACCACCATCTGCGCGGCCGTCACGGTGGCGGTGGCGTAGCCCTGGGCGTCGTGGTCGTGGTACAGCAGGTCGGGGTTGTTGCCGCCGACGACCGCCTCGAAGGTGGCCTGCGTGGCCACCAGCGACGCGAGCGGCGTGCCCGCGGCGCCGGCCTTGAGGTAGCTGTAGAAGCTGGAGCTCGAGATGCCCGCTGACACGAAGTCCACCAGCACCGGCGTGCCGCTGGCGGGGCTGGGCGTGTCGCGCACGACGCCGCACTGGAACGCGTGCAGGTCGCCCGTGATCGCGACGACGTTCTTGACGTCGTTCGCCTTCAGGTAGCCCATCAGCTCGGCCTTGTGCGACGGGTAGCCGTCCCACGCGTCGCAGTTGACGACGTAGACCGCGTTGTACGGCGGCGGCGCCAGCTGCGTCAGGTCGATCCACAGGCGATTGAGCATCACCTCGTTGCCCCACACCTTCCACGTCGTGGCGGTGGACGACATCTTGTCCTTCCACCACTGCGTCTGCGTGGTGCCCAGGATCGACGACGGGCGGCCCATCGCCTGCGTCTTGCCGGCGTCGAACTGCGCCAGCACGGGCTGCTGCACGAAGTAGCGCGCGCCGACCGAGTCGCTGCCGTTGACCGGGTCGTGGCCCTGGGCCTGCGCGATCACCGCTTCGGGCACCACGTGGTCGTCGCGGTACAGGCGCTCGTCGGTCATGACCAGGTGCATCAGGTTGCCGAACTGGAAGTCGCGGTAGATGCGGATGTTGTCGTAGGCGGCGTTGGCGGTGTCGAACGAGACGTCGCCGAAGTCCAGCGGCATGTATTCGATCCAGGCCTGCGACGCGGCGCGGCGGCGCGCGGTCTGCTGCAGGTTGGCGTTGGTGTAGGTCTGGTGGTCCTGCCAGCAGTCGTCGCTGAACTCGTGGTCGTCCCAGATCGCGATCATCGGCCACTGCTGGTGCAGCGTGCGCAGGCGCGCGTCGCTGCGGTAGGTGCGGTACAGGTAGCGATAGTCGTTCAGCGAGGTCGCGTACCTGGCGCTGCCGATCGCGGTGCCGTCCGGCAGCGTCAGCGCGGTGTGCGCGGGCTCGGCGGCGCCGACCTGGAACGAGGCGCCGACGGTCTCGTAGATGTAGTCGCCCACGTGCACCAGGAAGTCGAGGTCCTCCTGCGCCAGCAGCGACATCGCGCCCCAGTGGTTGATCGACCAGTCCTGGCAGGTGAACCAGCCGAACTTGACCTGCGCGACGTTGGCGCCGGCCGCCGGCGTGGTCTTGGCGCGGCCGACCGGGCTCATGTCGGAGCCGGCGATGAAGCGGTAGTACAGGGGCGTGTCCGGGGCGAGGCCCGTGAGCTTGGCGCGCAGCGTGTTGTCCCAGTCGCTGCTGGCCGTCAGGCGCACCCACATCAGGTTCGAGTTGAAGTCGGCCGCGGTCGAGACCTGCAGCAGCACGTCGATCGGCGCCGTCGTGCCGTCGGCGCGCACGCAGCGCGTCCAGAACACGCAGCTGGTGTCGCGCGGGTCGCCGCTGGCCACGCCCTGGTCGAACTTGTAGGTGCCGGCCGGCTCGTTGGTGTCGCCCCCGCAGGCCGCCAGCGCGCCGGTGGCCGCGATGACGGTGAAGAAGGCGCCGCGCTTGAGGAGTTGTCGACGGTCCATGGAAACGCTCCTGACGAAATTTTTGTGGCGCGAGGATAGCGAGGCCACATGTCAGTTCAACCGGGACAACACGGGGGCGTGCGTCGGCCGTTGCGCGATCGCGTCGCCGCGGCGGCACCCCGGGGGATGTCCTCTTGCGCCGCGCCGGCGAGGCGCAAGAGCGGCCTGCCGACGCGATCTCTCTTCGGGCGCGACGCGTGCGCGCGACTGCGGCAAGGGTCGGCGGGTTCGGATCGCGACGCCGTGAAAGCGCATGCGCGGCGCGCCGCGGATGGGCCGCGCGCGGCCTAGGGGCGTGCGTCTAACCGCCGCCGCGTTCGGTCGCTTCGCGCTGCGCCGCCGTGTCCTCGGGGCGGCGGATGCCGGCCACGTACTCGAAGCGGCGCGTGTGGCCGTCGCGGCGGTAGATCGAGAAGCGCGCGATGCCCAGGTTCTCGAGGTTGGGCAAGCCCGTCGTCCAGAACTGGTGGCGGCCGCCGACGACCACGATGCGCACCATGCCGTTGTCGCGCGCGGGCTGCAGTTGTTCGACCGCCGTGTCGCCCGAGGCGTCGACCGCCGCGCGGAACTGGCGCGCGTGCACGGGCCGGGCGGAGTCGGCGACGCAGTGGTCGCATTCGTGCGCCATCTGCGCCTGCACGGCGGCCCAGCGCATCGCGGCGGTCTGCTGGCCGGGGTTGACGTCGTCGCTGCGCTGGCGCGCGGTGGCGGCGCTGTGGCGCAGGCCTTCGAAGGCGGCATCCAGGCCGTCGACGGCGCGCGGCGCAGCCTCGCCCGCGCGCGCGGGGCTGCTGGCGACCTGCGCGCGGTGCCGTGCCTTGCGGGCGGCCTTGGCGGCCTGGCGCGCGGCGTGCAGCTGCGCGGTGACCTGGCCGTGCAGGTCGTCGAGCCGGCGCAGGATGCGCGTGGACTCCGAGAACACGATCGTGCGGCCGTAGCCGTTCACTTCCAGGCGCCAGCCCGCCACCAGCGCGTGGGCGCGGCCCGCGTGCGGGGGCAGCTGCGACAGCAGGTCCTGCACTTCCATGTAGCGCGTGCTGATGCCGTTCTGCAGCTCGCCGACGGAAGAAGCGCGGTCGACGATGCTGAACTGCGAGCCCCAGGTCTCCCAGTCGATCTCGTGCCAGCTGCGGTCGTGAAAGTTCGGCTTGGCCATGGCCTTGCGGTGGATTCCTCGGCATCGTCCAACAGGGAGCGCGACGTGGCCGGCGAGGGCACGGCGCAGGTCGCGCGGACGCCTTTGTCGACGGCCGAGCAAGATGCTACAGGCCCGATGCGACCGGTAGAAGTCCGCACCGGCCGAAGCTAGGGATTCCCGCGGTCCGCCACCCCAAAAGCGGTGAAACGGCGGGCGTCTGGGGCCTCGGCGCGCACGCCGGCGGCGCAGCGCGGCGGCCGCGACGTCGGCGGTACCCCGTGGGGTGTCGGTCCACGACGGCGAAGTGGCCCGGCGACAGGCCGCCCGCGGCCGGCGGCCGTCCGTGAACATTGGATCGGATTCCGTTGCAAAAAGTTACAAATCGCGCGGAGGCTTGGACAAATGCCGCCGTCCAGCCCCGCCGGCGGCGCATCGATCTGCGTCGAAATGGCCGTAAGTCGGCGGAAAGCCGCTCCAGGTGACGATGCGTCCACACGAACGAAACCCTCCCGGAGCGCGCCATGACCACCACCGCCTCGCCCCCCGCCACCTTGCGCGTCGACGCCCGGCGCGGCGATCCCGGCCTGTTCGGCCAGGCCGTGCTCAAGCTGCTGGCCCACGAGACCCGCGTCGCCGCGGTGCACGCGCTGTCGACGCGCTTTCGCCTGATCACGCTGCGCGGCGAGGCCCTGCGTCGCGTCGCCCACGTGCCGGGCGACAAGGTGCAGGTGCGGGTGGACGGCATGGCCTTCCGCACCTTCACGCCGTTCCGCCTCGGCGAGGGCCAGGACGCGCTGGAACTGCTGGGCTTCCTGCGCGACGACGCGCCCGCGGGGCAGTGGCTCGGGGCGGTCGCGCCCGGCGACCGCTGCCACGTGCTGGGCCCGCGCCGCTCGATGGACCTGGCGGCGATCGACCGCTCCACGGTGTTCGTCGGCGACGAGACCTCGCTGGGCCTGGCGCTCGCGCTGTGCGGCACGCCGCTGGGCGGGCTCGACACGCACTTCATCTTCGAGGTGGCCGACGCGGTCGAGGTGCGCAGCGTGCTCGACGCGATGGGCCGTGGCATGCTGCAGCATGCGTCGCTGGTGGAGCGCCGGCCCGACGGTACGCACCTGGCGGAGGTGGAGTCGGCGCTCGAGCGCTATGCCGGCGCCGACTCGTTCCGCCAGTACGTGCTCAGCGGGCAGTCGCTGACGATCCAGCGGTTGCAGCGCGTGCTCAAGGCGGCGGGCGCGAAGCCGTCGCAGCTGCTCGCCAAGGCCTACTGGGCGCCCGGCAAGATCGCCCTCGACTGATCCGAACCCAATGAACCGCATCGCCCTCGTCGAAGACCACGAACGCCTGTCCACGCTGGTGCGCAAGGCGCTCGCCGCGGCCGGCATCGAGGTCGACGTGTTCGACCGCATCGCCACCGCGCGCCACGCGATCGCCGAGACGCCGTACGGCGCCGTCGTGGTCGATCGCGGCCTGCCCGACGGCGACGGCCTGTCGCTGGTGCGCCGCATGCGCGCCGACGGCAACGTCACGCCCTGCCTGATGCTGACCGCGCGCGACGCCGTGCACGACCGCGTCGAGGGCCTGGAAGCCGGCGCCGACGACTACCTCGCCAAGCCGTTCTCGATGGAGGAGCTCGCCGCCCGCGTGCGTGCGCTGCTGCGCCGCCCGGCCGCGATGCAGAGCCTGACGCCGTCGCACGGCGACATCCGCGTGGCGCCCGACCAGGGGACGATGAGCTGCGGCGAGGAGACGGTGACGCTGCCGTCCGCCGAGCTGCAGATCATGCTGTGCCTGGTCAAGGCCGAGGGCATGGTCGTGCGCCGCGGCGCTCTGGAGGCCGCGGCCTGGGGGCTGACCGAGGCCGTCACGCCCAACGCGCTCGACGTCGCGCTGCACCGCCTGCGCAAGAAGCTGCTGGCGATCGACTCGGCGCTGCAGGTGATCAACGTGCGTGGCCACGGCTACGCGCTGCGTTCCGATGCGCAGTGACCCGCGCGGCGCGCGCCGCCCGTGGCGCGACAGCGACTGGCACCGCTGGGACGCCGGCACGTTCAACCCGCGCCACCGCGGCGACCCGGCCGCGATGGCGCGCCGCGAGCAGCGCTGGCGCCGCCACGCCGCCTGGCACCTGGTGCACTGGCGCCGCCACCACCAGGGCGAGAGCCTGGGCCGGCGGCTGCTGGCGTCGTACATCGTCGCGTCGGTGCTGGGCATCCTGCTGGCCGCGCTGGCGCTCGAGACGGCGTTCAACTGGCATCGCTCGATGGCGCTGTGGCACGGGCTGGAGCAGCAGGCCGCGTGGGTCGAGACGCACCTGGCGTACGACGTCGCGGGCCGCCCCGCGGCGCTGCACGAGCCGCCCGACACCGCGTGGGTCTACACCGCGGCCACGCGCGACTGGAAGTACCGCGTGGTCGACGAGCACGGCGCCACGCTGCTGTCGTCCGACCCCGGCGCGCCGGCGTTCGCCGCACCGCCCGGCGGGTTCGACCCGGCGCGCGAGCGCCTCGAGGTCGAGGTCGACGGCCTGCCGATGCACGTGGCCACGCGGGCCGTCGCGCACGACGGGCGGCGCTGGTTCGTGCAGGTGGCCATCAGCGATCGCGCGGCCTCGCTGATGGGCGGCGCGATCGTCGGCCCGGTGCTCAAGAACGCGCTGCTGATTGCCGCGGTGTCGCTGGTGCTGTTCGCCGGCGGCGTCAACGCGGCGCTGCGCCACATGCTGCTGCCGCTGCGGCGCGCGTCGGATACGGCCTCCCGTATCGACCCGCGCAACCTCGAGACGCGCCTGTCGGAGGCCGCGATGCCGCGCGAGCTGCGGCCGCTGATCCGCGCGTTCAACGAGGCGCTCGATCGCCTGCAGCAGGGCTATCGCGTGCAGCAGGAGTTCCTCGCCGCGGCCGCGCACGAGCTCAAGACGCCGCTGGCGCTGATCCGCGGGCAGGTCGAGCTCAGCGAGTCCGCGGATCGCGAGCTGGTGCTGGGCGACATCGACCGCATGGCGCGCCAGGTGCACCAGCTGCTGCACCTCGCGGAGGTCAGCGAGTCGTACAACTTCCAGATGGCCGAGCTCGACATCGCCGCCGTCGCCGGCGAGGCCGTGGACTACCTGCAGCGTATCGCGCAGCGCGCCGGCGTGCACCTGGACCTGCGAGCGGCCGACGCGGTGCCGACGCGCCGCGCCGACCGCGGCGCGCTGTTCGTGATGCTCAAGAACCTGATCGAGAACGCGATCCAGCACTCGCCGCGCGGCGCGGTCGTGACGGTGGACGTGCGCGCCAGCGGCCTGTCGGTGCGCGACGAGGGCGCCGGCATCCCAGCCGAGCACCTGCCCGAGCTGTTCAAGCGCTTCTGGCGCGGCGACGCCCGCCGCGACACCGGCGCCGGCCTGGGCCTGGCCATCTGCCACGAGGTGGCGCTGGCCCACGGCTGGTCGCTGGTGGCGCGCAACGGCACGGCGGACGGCGCGGAGTTCCTCGTGTCGTTCGACGGCGCGTGAAGCGCGCGCTCAGGCCGGACTCCGCGGCGCGCCCGCGTCGAACACCACGTCCACGGCCAGGCCCGTGCCGCCGGCGGCCGTGCGCAGCGTCAGCCGCGCGCCGAGCTGCGAGGTGAACTCCTTGACGATCGCCAGGCCCAGGCCGCAGCCGTCGGAGTCCTGGTTCGCGAGGCGATAGAAGCGCTCGAGGACGCGCTCGCGCTCGGACTCGGGGATGCCCGGCCCGTTGTCCTCCACCGTGAGCGTGGCCGTGCCCGGCCCGACGACGATGCGCGTGGTCACGATGCCGCCGGGCTGCGTGTAGCGGATCGCGTTGTCCACCAGGTTCACGACGATCTCGTGCAGCGTGACCGCGTCGCCGCGCACGTCGACCTCGGTGGCCGCGCATTCGAAGCCGAGGTCGATGCCGCGGCTCTGCGCGCGGCCCGCGAGGTCGACGAGCACGCTGCGCACGACGTCGTCGAGTCGCCCGCGCGCGCCGTGCTGGTCGGCGGGGCCGTGCACCTCGGCGCTGGACAGCGTCAGCAGCTGGTTGACCAGGCGCACCGACTGCTGCACGGTCTGCCGGATCGCCGCGAGCGATTCGGTGCGCACGGCGGCATCGCCGTCACGGATCGCGTAGCTGACCTGCGTGGTCAGGAGCGTCAACGGCGTGCGCAGCTGGTGGGCGGCGTTCTGGATGAAGGTCTGCTGCACCAGCGTGTGCCTCTCGAGCCGCATCGCGTACTCGTTGATCGCGTCGACGAGCGGGGCGAGCTCCACCGGCACGGCGCCGATCTCGAGCGCGTGCAGCGAGCCCGGGCGGCGCGCGAGCATCGCGTCGCGCAGGCGCAGCAGCGGCTTGAGCCCGCCGCGCAGCCCGATCAGCACGAGCAGGGCCACGAGCGCCAGCATCGCAAGCTGCTGCAGCAACGCCTGCAGCCACAGGCTCTTGGCGAGCGCGCTGCGTCCCAGCAGCGTCTGCGCGATCTGCACGCGCACCGGCTGGATGCCCGTCTCGGTCAGCACGGGCTGCAGGTAGATCACGGCGCGCACCGGCTGGCCGCGCACGACGGTGTCGAAGAACTGCGAGGTCTCGGGCTGCAGCCGCGCGGGCGAGAGCGGGAATTCCGGATAGCCCGTGACGGTGCGGCCGTCGCTCGTCACCACGCGGTAGTAGACGCGATCGGTCTCGGCGGACTGGAACAGCTCGAGCGCGGCCGGCGGGATCGGGTCGACGATGCTGCCGTCCTCGAAGCGCAGGTCCTCGGCGACCACGCGCGCCGAGCCGAGCAGCAGCCGATCCTGCACCACCGCCGCGGTGGCCTCCGCGTTCTGGCGGCTGGCGATGCCGTCGAAGACGACTGCGCCGGCCAGAGGCAGCATCACCCAGGCCAGCAGTCGGCCGCGCAGGCTATGCGCCATGGTGGACGGGCCGCAGCACGTAGCCCAGGCCGCGCAGCGTGACGATGGTGGCGTCGCTGCCCTCCAGCTTCTTGCGCAGTCGATGCACGTAGATCTCGATCGCGTCGGCCGACACGCCGTCGTCCAGCGACGACAGGCTCTGGCCCAGCGCCGCCTTGGAGACGGTGGCGCCGGCCTTGAGCGCCAGCACCTCCAGCACCGTGCGCTCGCGCGGCGTCAGCGCCAGCGGCTTGCCCGTCAGCGTGAACTCGCGCGTGGCGCCGTGGTAGACGAGATCGCCGCACGCGACCTGCGGGTTGGCGACGTGGGCGGAGCGCCGCAGCAGGACGCGGATGCGCGCCTCGAGCTCCTCGACCTCGAACGGCTTGGCGACGTAGTCGTCCGCGCCGTGATCGAGCTCGGTGACGCGGCTGCGCGTCGTGTTGTCGGCGGTCAGCACCAGCACCGGCGTCGTGTTGCCGCGCTCGCGCAGGCGCCGCAGCACCTCGTGGCCGCCGAGCCTGGGCAGCGCGAGGTCGAGCAGCACGAGGTCGTAGGTCTCGGTGCGCAGCACGAAGTCGGCGTCGTCGCCGTTCTCGACCCAGTCCACGGCGTAGAGCTGCCTGCGCAGCGTGCGCGCCAGCCAGTCGGCCAGCACCTTGTTGTCCTCGACGAGCAGGAGTCGCATGGCGTCGATGCAAGGGCCGTCAGCGCGCGGCCTGCGCGAACTCGTTGGTGTACGTGCGCGACAGGTCGATCGGCTTGCCGGTGACCGCGCGCTCGGTGAGCCGCATCACGCGCAGCACGTTGGCCGGGCCGTCCGCGGGCATCACGCCGTCCGCGGTGAACATCGACTTGCTCTGCTGCAGCGTGCTCACGTACAGCGCGCGATCGCCCGCGAGATAGTCCGCGGGCAGGCGGTCCACGATCTCCTGCGCGCTGTGCGCCGCGATGAAGCGCAGCGCCTTGACGAGCGCGTTGACCAGCCGCTGCACCTCGTCGCGATGCGCGCTGATCCACGGGCTGGACATGTACAGGCAGGCCGCCGGGTACGTGCCGCCGAGTGCGGGCACCGCCTGCGCGGGCGTGCGCAGGTCCACGAGCAGCCGCGCCTGGCCCGACTTGAGCAGGCGCGAGGCCGTCGGCTCGGTCGTCATGCCGACGTCGACGCGCCCCGAGCGCAGCGCCTCGGCGAAGCCGTCGCCCGAGCCGACGCCCCAGATGCGCACCTCGCCCTGCTTGACGCCGCTTTCGAGCGCAAGGTATTGCATCAGCAGGTGCGTGGACGAGCCGAGCCCCGTGACGCCCAGCGAGCGGCCGCGGAAATCGGCCGGCGAGCGGATCGCGTCGGCCTGGCGCGCGGCGACCAGCACGGCCTCGCCGGGCGCCTGGGCGAACTGCACCACCGCCTGCACGAACTTGCCCTTGGCCTGCAGGTCGATCGTGTGGTCGTAGAAGCCGACGACGCCCTGCACGCTGCCGGTCAGCAGCCCGTCCTCGGCGTGGCCGCCCGAGGTGTCGCTGAGCACCTGCACGTCCAGCCCCTGCTCCTTGAAGTAGCCCAGGCGATCGGCCAGCGCCGCGGGCAGGTAGATCTGCTTCTCGATGCCGCCCACCATCAACTGGATGGTCTCCGCGCGCGCGGGCGTCACGCACGCGAGCGCGCAGGCGGCCGCCGCGAGCGCGCGCGCGAGGGTCGTCCGCAGGATCGTGTCGATGCGCATGGCTGGGTCGCCAATCGTTGTAGGGTCTGTCTCCGCCTCGAATACTACGGGCCGCCGCGCGCCGCCGCACCTGTCGCCAGCCCTTCGTTGTTTGGCCGACTACGTGATTTCCCTCAGCCTGTCGCGCTGAAAGCTGATGGAAGGGTAGCCCCTCTTAGCCTCGCCTGCAGACGGGTCGACGCCAGGACGTCCGGGCCCGCAACCACGGAGACAGATCCTCATGACACACGACATTTCGCGCCGCGAGGCCCTCCTCGCGGCAGCCGCCGCACTGGCCGCTTCGGCGACGGGCAGCGTCCGCGCGCAGGGCGCGCCCATCGTCATCAAGTTCAGCCACGTCGTCGCGCCCGACACGCCCAAGGGCAACGGCGCGCAGCGCTTCAAGGAACTCGCGGAGGAGCGCTCGAAGGGCCGCGTGAAGGTGGAGGTGTACCCGAACAGCCAGCTGTACAAGGACAAGGAGGAGATGGAAGCGCTGCAGCTCGGCTCGGTGCAGATGCTCGCACCGTCGCTCGCCAAGTTCGGGCCGCTGGGCGTCAAGGAATTCGAGGTCTTCGACCTGCCGTTCATCTTCAAGGACCAGGCCGCGTTCCGCGCCGTCACCGATGGGCCCGTGGGCGCCGACCTGTTCCGCAAGCTCGAGCCCAAGGGAATCCGCGGCATGGCGTACTGGGACAACGGCTTTCACATCATGAGCGCCAACCGGCCACTGCACCGCGTGGCCGACTTCAAGGGCCTGAAGATGCGCATCCAGTCGTCCAAGGTGCTCGACGCGCAGATGCGCGCGCTCGGCGCGATCCCGCAGGTGATGGCGTTCAGCGAGCTGTACCAGGCGCTGCAGTCGGGCGTGGTCGACGGCACCGAGGGCGTGCCGTCGAACTTCTGGACGCAGAAGATCTTCGAGGTGCAGAAGCACATGACGCTCTCGTACCACGGCCACCTGGCCTACGCCGTGATCGTCAACAAGAAGTTCTGGGACGGGCTGCCCGAGGACCTGCGCACGATCCTCGATGGCTGCGTCAAGGACGCCACGGCCTACGCCAACGCGCTGGCCGCCTCCGAGAACGCGATGGCGCTGGACAAGATCCGGGCGAGCGGCAAGACCACGGTCTACACGCCCACGCCCGCCGAGACCGACGAGTGGCGGCGTGCGCTGATGCCCGTCCATCACGAGATGGCGTCGCGCGTCGGCCAACCCACGATCGACGCCGTCTACAAGGCCGCGGGCTTCGTCGCCCCGACCTGATCCCCCATCTGGACTTCCCGCCAGACGACCACCCGCCCCGCCGCGGGGCGACAACCACCGGAGACACCATGAACAAGTTCGCATTGCGCGCCAGCGCGCTGGCCGTGCTCGCCCTGAGCCAGCCCGTGTTCGCCAACGAGATCGACGACCTGAAGGCGGAGATCGCCGCGCAGAAGGCGGCCGAGGCGGCGCAGAGGGCGCGCCTGGATGCGCTCGAGG
>Ga0055539_1000490_pt1 | contig 12709 bp, 9 predicted proteins | sample AraplaCvi_mCL_r2_2_FD_55039 | JGI IMG/M metagenome (GOLD analysis project Ga0055539, IMG submission 55039) | Arabidopsis root microbial communities from North Carolina, USA - plate scrape CL_Cvi_mCL_r2 | ecosystem: Host-associated > Plants > Roots > Endosphere | place: USA: North Carolina | reverse complement strand
TGCGTAAGCGTGTTCTTGACCGAATCCACCGAGACGCCCGGGAAAATGCGGCAGTTGATGGTGGCGCTGACCGATTGCGGCAACGCGTTGCGCGCATGGCCGCCGTGGATCTGGGTGGCCACGCAAGTGGTGCGCACCTGGCCGACGTACGCCGGATCGGTGCTGATGGTGGCGGCCGCCTTGGCATCGTTCGGGTTGTTCGCGAACGCCAGCATGGCCTTGCCCAGCGATCCTGGTGTGTGTTCGCCCTTGGCGCGCAGCGAGGCGAGGGTGATCGCGTTGTTCATCACCGGAAACTGATAGGCGGCGAGCTTCTCCAGATCATGCGCGAGCCGGTAGATCGGATTGTCGGGCGTCGGCTCGCTGGAGTGGCCACCCGGCGATGTCAGCGTGATCTCGAAATCGGCATAGGTTTTTTCCGCGGCCTGGATTTCATAGACCACCGGCTTGCCATCGCTGTCGAGCGTGCCGCCGCCGGCGTCGGCATTGAGCAGATATTCGGCGTCGTGATAGCGCTTGGCGAGCTCGCGCGTGGATAGCATGCCGGTTTCCTCGTCGCCGGAAAGCAGCAGGATGATGTCGTGGCTCGGCTTGAAGCCTTCTTTTTTCAGGCGAATCAGTGTCTGCAGCATCACCACGTCGCCGGTCTTCATGTCTGCTACGCCGCGGCCGTAGAGGTAGCCGTTTTCCTCGACCAGCGTGAACGGGTCGCGCGTCCAGTCCTCGCGCTTGGCTTCGACGACATCCATGTGGCCTGAAAGCAGAATGGGTTTCCCTGCGCCGGTGCCGCGATAGCGCACGACCATGGCGGCGGTGTGCTCGACCGGAATGATCTCGATGTCCGAGGCCGCGAAACCGTTGGCTTCCAGTTGCTTGGCGAAATAGCTGGCCAGTGTCGGCACCAGGTCATGGCCTTGCGCGGTATGCAGGGCAATGGCGTGGCGCAGCATGTCCATGGTGGCCGGCATTTGTGCGGTGACCGCGGGGTCGGCGGCGTGGGCAGCGGCACCTATGAACAAGGCCATGGAACTTGCGAGGACGGTCGTGGCAAGTCGCATATTTCCCCTCGGATTGGCTGATGCGGAATGCACCGCCAAGGAGTACCACAGGGGTTGTCGCCTGTCAGTAGTGCATCAGGCATGGGAAGCTTGAGTGGCTATATATGAAAAAGCCCGGGGATCGCTCCCCGGGCTTTTCTGTTTTTACAACATGGAGGCGAAGACTTACTTCGCTTCCTTCTCCATCAACTTGGCAACCATGCTCGCCGGTACTTCTTCGTAATGATCGAAGATCATCGTGAAGGTGCCGCGGCCGCTGGTGGCCGAGCGCAGGAAGTTGATGTAGCCGAACATTTCCGCCAGCGGCACGAAACCCTGCACGAAGGCGTTGGTGCCCTTCTGGCCCTGCTCGCTGACCGAGCCGCGACGACGGTTGATGTCGCCGATCACGTCGCCGAGGTAGTCGGCTTCGGTGACCACTTCGAGCTTCATGATCGGCTCGAGCAGCTTGGGCTTGGACATCTTCTGCGCTTCGCGGAAGCAGGCGCGGCCGGCGATTTCGAAGGCGAGTGCCGAGGAGTCCACGTCGTGGTACTTGCCGTCGACCAGGCGTGCCTTGAAGTCCAGCACTTCGTAGCCGGCCACCTGGCCCTGGCGCGATTCCACCGTGATGGCGTGTTCCACCGCCGGGATGTATTCGCGCGGTACGCGGCCGCCGACCACTTCGTCGGAGAACACCACGCCGCTGCCGGGTTCACCCGGTTCGAAGATCATCTTCACTTCGGCGAACTGGCCCGAACCACCGGACTGCTTCTTGTGCGTGTAGGTGTGTTCCACCGTCTGGCCGAAGGCCTCGCGGAAGCTGACCTTGGGCTTGCCCATGTTCGCTTCCACGCCCAGCTCGGTGCGCATGCGGTCGATGGTGATTTCCAGGTGCAGCTCGCCCATGCCCTTGAGCACGGTCTGGCCGGTTTCCTGGTCCACTTCCATGCGCAGCGACGGATCGGCCTTCACCATCTTGTAGAGCGCGGTGGAGAGCTTGTCGATGTCGTTGCGGCTCTTCGGTTCCACCGCCACGCTGATCACCGGGTCGGGGAAGCGCATGCGTTCCAGCAGCACCGGATGCTGCGGATCGGTGAGCGAGTCGCCGGTCTCGGTTTCCTTCAGCGAAACGAACGCACAGATGTCACCGGCGCGCACTTCGTCGATTTCCTTGGTGGCGTTGGCCTGCACTTCCACGATGCGGCCGATGCGCTCTTTCTTGCCGCGCGTGACGTTCTGCAGCGTGTCGCCCTTCTTGATCACGCCCGAATAGATACGGGTGAAGGTGAGGGTGCCGAACTGGTCGTTGATCACCTTGAAGGCCAGCGCGCGGACCGGGGCGTCATCGGTCACCTGCTGTTCGCCGATGATGTTGCCGTCCTCGTCCACCATCGAGATGCCGCCGTTCTCGCCCGGGTACGGCATGTAGTCGATCACGCCGTCGAGCATCTGCTGCACGCCCTTGTTGCGATAGGACGATCCGCAGAACACCGGCACCAGCTTGCCGGCCACGCAGCCCTTGCGGATGCACTTCTTCAGCGTTTCCAGCGTCGGCTCCTCGCCCTCGAGGTAGGCGTGCATGGCGTCGTCGTCCATTTCCACCGCGCTTTCGATGCTATGCGCGCGCAGCTCGGCGAGCTGGGCCACCCATTCCGTGTCGGCGGTGGTGGTGAATGCCTTGACCTTGGGATGATCGGCGACCAGGTCGAGCGGGATGGTTTCCCACTTGCTGTCCTTGTCGCTGCTGTCCCAGATGTAGCCCGCTCCGGCGATCAGGTCGACCATGCCGATGAAGTCGTCGCTGCTGCCCAGCGGTACCTGGCAGAGCACGATGTTGGCGCCCAGGCGATTCTTGATGCCGTCCACGGCGTGCTTGAAGTTGGCGCCGATGCGATCCATCTTGTTGACGTAGCACATGCGCGGCACGTTGTACTGGTCGGCCAGGCGCCAGTTGGTTTCGGTCTGCGGTTCCACGCCGGCCACGCCGTCGAACACCACCACGGCGCCGTCGAGCACGCGCAAGCTGCGGTTCACTTCGATGGTGAAGTCCACGTGCCCTGGGGTGTCGATCACGTTGATCTGGTGACCCTTCCACTCGGTCGATACGGCGGCCGACTGAATGGTGATGCCGCGCTTCTTTTCCTGTTCCAGGTAATCGGTGGTGGTCGACCCCTTGCCATCCTTCGTGTCGTGCACGTCGATGATCTGATGCTTCTTGCCCGTGTAGTACAGGATGCGCTCAGTGGTGGTGGTCTTACCGGCGTCGATGTGCGCGATGATGCCGATGTTGCGATAGAGGTGGAGAGGTTTCTGGCGGGCCACAGTCTTGGTTCCGTAGAGTAGAAGTCGTTTGTCGATCAGGAATCGGTGCTTTCCCCGTGGGGAGAGTCAAGAGATCGCGGGTCGTCCATGATCCGCAGCGTACGTGTCAAATGTGTATGCCTCGTTGCCGGTCAGGCGCGTTCATGGCGCAGGCCCGGCAAGCAAATCTTCGTAAAAGGCGCCGAACGGTTCGGTCGGATGGGCGATCTGGATTTCAAGTATCCACAAGCCCTTGCCGGGGGTGTGGTCGAGATCGCCCAGGTCGCCGCCCTTGTGCACCGAGTGCGGGAAGTCGCTCACCCGGTGCCCCTTGATGGCATGGTTGAAGCGCCAGCCCATCGCGTCGGCACGCTCGGACACATGATTATAAAGCTTTTGGCCGCTCCAGCCCTCATGGCGCCATTTCTCGGCGGCATCCTTGAACAAATCACGTGCAGCCTGTGCGCAAGCCTCCCGTTCGGGCGCATGGCCAACCACGAAAGTATCGCCGACATCGCCCTCGTGCCCCGTGAATACCAGGCCTAGGTCGATGAAATAGCTGTCGTTTTCAGCCAGGCGCACGCCCGGCAGGGAGGGTTCGCGATAGGTTCTGGTGGTGTTTGGGCCGATCCGGATGATCACCGGGTGCCATAGCCGCTCCATGCCCAGCTGTTCAAACACCTGTGCCGCTTCCAGGCGCGCCTCGTCCTCGCTGATGCCCGGCTGCATACGCTCGCGGATGCCTTGCACCGCCTGCCAGCTCAGCTCGCGTGCACGCAGCATCAGCGCGGGATCGAACCGCGGGCCGACCGCTTCCCNGGCGTGCGTTTCCACGGTCAACTCGCCAGCAGCAGCGCGATGCCGATGGCGGCGGGAAGCCCCTGGATCCATAGCACCTTGCGCGTAGCGGTCAGNCCGCCGTATACNCCGGCCACCAGCACGCAGGCCAGGAAAAACAATTTCACGTGCGCGCCTTCNGCGCCGCCGAGCATCAGNCCCCAGGCCAGGCCCGCCGCGAGAAAACCGTTGTACAGGCCCTGGTTGGCGGCCAGCACCTTGGTCTGCGCGGCGTATTCGGCGCTGGTGCCNAACGCACGCNGGCCTGTGGGCTTGTCCCACAGCACCATCTCNAGAATCAGGAACCANACGTGCATCAGCGCGATGATCGCGACCACGATNTTGGCGAGCGTCGACATGNCGATTCGTCCGCTCAGCCCAGCGCGTAGCCGAACTGNTCCTTGAACTCGGCCGCGAATTCGTCGTACGTGAAGTGCTGNTTCTGCGTNCCNGGATGTTCCACCTTCAGCGCACCCATCAGCGAGGACATGCGGCCGATGGTGGGCCAATCCCAGCCTTTCATGATGCCGAAGATGAGGCCGGCGCGATATGCGTCGCCGCAACCGGTGGGGTCCACCACCTGGCGTTCGCGGGCAGGCGGAATCTCATGCGTGACGCCATCGGTATGGATCAGCGAGCCGCGCGGCCCCAGCGTCACCACATAGGCTTTCACGCGCGAGGCGATCTCGCTGGCGCTCCAGCCGGTGCGTTGCTGCAGCAGCTGNGATTCGTAATCGTTGACGATCACGTAGGTGGATTTTTCGATCATCGACCGGAATTCCTCGCCGTTGAACAACGGCATGGCCTGGCCCGGATCGAACACGAACGGCACGCCGCGCGCGGCGAACTCATCCACGTGCTGCAGCATGGCGTCGCGGCCATCGGGGGCCACGATGCCGATGCTGATGTTCTGGATGTTGCGCACGTGGTTGGCATGCGCGCTGGACATGGCGCCGGGATGGAAGGCGGTGATCTGGTTGTTGTCCAGGTCGGTGGTGATGAAGCACTGCGGCGTGAACTGCTCTTCGAACACGCGGATGCAATCGAGGCGGATGCCGCAGCGTTCCAGGTGCTCGCGATAGGGACCGAAATCCTGGCCAACGGCNGCCACCGGCAGCGGATCGCCGCCCAGCAGCTTGAGGTTATAGGCGATGTTGCCGGCGCAGCCGCCGAATTCGCGGCGCATGCGCGGCACCAGGAACGACACGTTCAGGATGTGCACCTGATCGGGAATGATGTGGTTCTTGAACTGGTCCTGGAACACCATGATGGTGTCGTAGGCAAGCGATCCGCAGATGACGGCAGACATGGGCTGGTGGTCCGGATAGGGTTGGCTGGGCGTGGCTGGGCCACGGCGGCAAACGGATTATCGTAGCGCCAGAGCGGGAAACGGGGAACAGGGCAGGGAAAAATGATCATCCGGCGCAAGCGGCAACATTGCGCTTTGCCGCCTGTTCGCAGCGCTCGAATACGCGAGACGGATGAGTTGCCGCAACCACCACCTTCCCTGCGGCCCGTTCCTCGTTGCTCGATCTTCCATCCCGTTCTTCATCATTGCCCGCAAAATGACCGCTTTTTTAACGTAAATGTCCTTGCGGACAAGATATTTGCTGACTAGACTGGCGCGCTTACTTTTTAGCCAGAGACGGTGCGCGGCGACCCCATGTTCAAGAAGTTTCGCGGGATGTTTTCCAACGATGTTTCCATCGACCTTGGCACAGCCAATACGCTTATCTACGTGCGCGGTCAGGGAATCGTCCTGAACGAACCTTCTGTCGTGGCGATNCGCCAGGACCGCGGCCCGGGCGGTCCTCGCACCGTCGCCGCCGTGGGTGGCGAGGCCAAGCGCATGCTGGGCCGCACGCCCGGCAACATCGCTACCGTGCGCCCGATGAAGGACGGCGTCATTGCCGACTTCACCATGACCGAGGCGATGCTGCAGCACTTCATCCGCCAAGTACACCGTTCGCGCTTCTTGCGCCCCAGCCCGCGTGTGCTGGTGTGCGTGCCGTGCGGTTCCACCCAGGTCGAACGCCGCGCGATCAAGGAATCGGCCGAAGGCGCCGGCGCCCGCGACGTGTTCCTGATCGAAGAACCGATGGCCGCCGCGATCGGCGCCGGCATTCCGGTGCATGAGGCGCGCGGCTCGATGGTGCTGGATATCGGCGGCGGTACGTCCGAAGTGGCGGTGATCTCGTTGAACGGTATCGTCTACTCGCAGTCCGTGCGCGTGGGCGGCGACCGCTTCGACGAATCCATCATCAACTACGTGCGCCGCAACCACGGCACGCTGATCGGCGAATCCACCGCCGAGCGCATCAAGCTGGAAATCGGCTGCGCCTTCCCGCAGAGCCAGGTCAAGGAGATCGAAATCTCCGGCCGCAATCTGGCCGAAGGTGTGCCGCGCATGTTCACCGTGAACTCCAACGAGATTCTCGAAGCGCTGCACGAGCCGCTCGCCGGCATCGTGGCGGCAGTGAAGGCAGCGCTGGAACAAACCCCGCCGGAACTGTGCTCCGACGTGGCCGAGCGCGGCATCGTGCTCACCGGCGGCGGCGCGCTGCTGCGCGACCTCGATCGCCTGCTCTCCGAGGAAACCGGCCTGCACGTGCAGGTGGCGGACGATCCGCTCACCTGCGTGGCCCGCGGTGGCGGCAAGGCGCTGGAGCTGATCGATCAGCACGGCAGCGATTTCTTCGCACCTGAATAACTGTCCTCGCCCGCGAGGACTCATTGCTCCCTCTCCCCCTTCAGGGAGAGGGAAGGGTGAGGGGCCAAGGCTTGCGTCAATGTCGATTCGAAGCGCATTAGAAAAAGCACGCACTTGCAGTAGCTGGCGTCTCGCAAGGTTGACCCCTCGCCCCGGCCCTCTCCCCGGCGGGGAGAGCGAGCGTGAGCGTGTCGTATGCCGCTAGCGCGCGAGGAATCCTCGCCCCTGTTCGCCGGTACCGCTGCGGGCACCCTGCGACTGATCTTCTACCTCGCCATGGCGCTGGTGTTGATGGTGCTGGACCATCGCAACGGCTGGCTGTGGCGCCTGCGCTACGCCACGGCGATCGTGGTTGAACCGGTTTATCGGCTGGCGAGCCTGCCGGCCGATGGCTTCCACGCGCTGGGTGTCGCGTTCGCCGATCGCCGCATGCTGACCGAGCAGAACCAGCGCCTGCGCGAAGACCTGCTGCTGGCCAATGCCAAGCTCAACCGCATGGCGGCGGTGGCTGAGCAGAACCAGCGCCTGAAGGAACTGCTCGATACCCAGCACAGTCTGGAACTGCATGTGCAATTGGCACGCGTGATCGGCGTGGACTTGGGCGCCTACCGACATCGCATGATGATCAATCTCGGCGCACGCGACGGTATCAAGGCCGGCCAACCGGTGATCGACGCGCACGGCGTGGTGGGCCAGATCATCGATGTGCTGCCGAATTCCGCNATGGTGATGNTGGTGACCGATCCGGATCACGCCGTNCCGGTATTGGTCCAGCGCACCGGCCTGCGCACNATTGCCTACGGCTCGCGCAATGGCCAGCAGCTCACCTTGCCGAACGTGCCGATGGCGGCCGATGTGCATGTGGGCGACAAGCTGCTGACCTCCGGCCTCGGCGGACGTTTCCCGCAAGGCTTCCCGGTGGGTGAGATCAGTAACGTGGAAACGGCCGCNAGCGGCATGTTCCTGGAAGCGCGCGCNGAACCCACGGCCGATCTGGATCGCGCCGACGANGTNCTGGTGCTGCACGACCTGGCCGAATCGGCCGGTCCGCCGCCACCTGCGCAGCCGGCCGGCCCACCGGCGAGCGAAGCGCCTGCGCCGGCGTCCACGACGGCCGCGCCGCGCTCCGTCGTTCCGGGTTCCTCCAGGCCGTCCGCCAAGCCGGCGACCGCGCAAACCACGGGAGCGCCATCGACATGAGCCGCCAGCGCCTGTCCTTCTGGTGGTTCGTCGGTACGCTGTTCGCGGCGTTGCTGCTGATGCTGGTGCCGCTGCCGCACGTGCTCGATGCGTTCAAGCCGTACTGGCTTGCGCTGGTGTTGCTGTACTGGGCNCTGGAGTCGGGCGATCAGCGCGTCACCCTGGGGCTCGCCTTTATCCTCGGCATCTGCGCGGACGTGCTTACCGGCGTGCTGCTGGGCGAGCAGGCGCTGCGCTTGTGCGTGCTGGCGTTCATCGCGTTGCGCTTCCGTTCGCGCCTGCGTTTCTTCCCTATGTGGCAGCAGACGCTGGCGGTGTGGCGTTGTTGATCAACGATCGTTTCCTGTTGCTGGTGGTGCGCGCTTTCGCCGGCGAATCCACGCCGCCGGCGTTGTGGTGGGCGTCGCCGTTCGTCAGCGCGGCGCTATGGCCATTCCTGTTCCTGCTGCTTGACGACTTGCGGATGCGATTGAGGTTGCAATGAGGGCGGGTAAAAAACGCCTGCGCAGCTACAAGGACGCTCGCGGCGAAGGCGAGCTGTTCCGGCGCCGCGCGCTGGCGGGCTTTGGGTTGATCCTGCTCGGCCTGTGCGCNCTGGTNGGGCGCTACGTGTTCCTGCAGGTGCTGCACCANGACGAGTTCGCCACCCGCTCGGTCAACAACAGCGTGAAGCCGCGTGCGATTCCGCCCGCGCGCGGGCTGATCTACGACCGCAATGGCGTGCTGCTGGCCGACAACGTGCCGGCCTTCCGCCTGGAAGTGCGCCCGGAACTGGTGCAGCACATGAACGACATGCTGGCCGAACTGGGCAAGGTGATCCCGCTCGACCAGGACGACCTGGACGCGTTCCACAAACAGCTCAAGCAGTCGCGCCGCTTCGACAGCGTGCCGTTGAAGATGCGCCTGACCGAGGACGACATCGCGCGCTTTGCCGTGAATCGCTGGCGCTTCCCCGGGGTGGACGTGGTGCCTTACCTCACCCGCCATTACACGATGGGGCCGCTGTTTGCGCACGTCGTCGGTTACGTCAGCCGTATCGACGCGGATGACCTGGCCAATCTCGATCCNGATCGCTACAAAGGCACCACGCACATCGGGCGCATCGGCCTGGAGCGCTCGTACGAAGATNTGCTGCACGGCACGCCAGGCTACGAACTGGATGAAGTCAACGCCGATGGCCGCGTGCAGCGTGTGCTGGAAACGCATCCGCCGACGCCNGGCAAAAATCTTTACCTGAGCATCGATGCGCGNGTGCAGCAGGCGGCNCANGATGCGTTCGAGGGCCGGCCCGGCGCGGCGGTGGCGATCGATCCGCGCAACGGCCAGGTGCTGGCGATGGTCAGCGTGCCGTCGTTCGATCCGAATCTGTTCGTCAANGGCATCAGTTCNCCCGACTACAAATCGCTGATCACCTCGCCCGACAAGCCGCTGATCAATCGCGCNCTCAAGGCCGCGTATCCACCGGGTTCGACGGTGAAGCCCTTCATGGCCTTGGCGGGCCTGGAGTACGGAGTGCGCACNCCGCAGGATTCGGTGCTGTCTACCGGTGTGTTCTACATTCCGGGCCAGTCGCGCGGATATCGTGACGATGTGCGCGGCGGCGTGGGCACGACGAATCTCTATAAGGCGATNTACGCCTCGGTCAANACGTATTTCTACAAGCTCGCGTTGGATCTNGGCATCGATCGCGTCAGCGAATTCATGGGGAGCTATGGCTTCGGGCATCCCAGCGGCGTCGATCTTCCTGGCGAGGTCTCCGGCGTCCTGCCGTCGCGCGAATGGAAGGCCAAACATTCGCCCAAGGAACGCAGCTGGTATCCGGGTGAGACGGTGATCACCGGTATTGGCCAGGGTTACTGGTCCGTGACTGCCATGCAACTGGCGCATGCGCTGGCAACGTTTGCCGGGCGCGGGGTGCCGTATGCGCCACGTGTGGCGATGTCGAGCGCGGATGTCGGCAAGTTGCCGGTGCCGCTCGCGAATCCACCCTCGGGTCCTTCGTTGATCAAGAACATGAAGGACTGGGAAGCGGTGAACGAGGGGATGCAGTTGGTGATTTACAGCAACGACCCGACCTCGACCGGCTTCGGCACAAAACTGGGTGACGGTTTCCCGTATCGCATCGCTGGCAAGAGCGGTACCGCCGAACGCTTCTCGCGCGTGGGCGAGGGGTACAACGAGAACAAGAACACGGCCTATCTCGCCGCGCGCCATCGCGCCTGGTTCGAGGCCTTTACACCGGCTGAAAATCCGCGCATTGCCGTGGCAGTAGTGCTGGAGGCGGGTGCCTGGGGCGCCAAGGACGCCGGTCCGATCGCGCGCAAGATTCTCGACGCATGGCTTGCCTCGCAAGGCGGCGCGGTGCCGCCGAACCATCCGCTGCAAGAATCGGGCATCGCGGCGGCCTCGTCGGTGCAGGCGCCGGCGGTGCCGGAAGACACGCCGCAGGGTGACATACCCGCGCCGGACAGCTCCACCGCAGGAGACGACGCGCAATGACGATCGACACTCTGCGCTTCCGTTTCCATCGTTTCCTGCGTCGCGTGTGGACGCGTCCGCGCATCGACCTGCCGCTCGCCTTCGCGTTGATGCTCCTGTGCGGCGTGGGACTGGTGACGCTGTATAGCGCGGGCGACGCCAATCTCGGGCTGGTCGGCGGACAGGCTGCGCGTTTCGCGCTGGGCGGCGCGTTGATCCTGCTGATGTCGCGCATTCCACCTTCGATGCTGCGCAACTGGACGCCGTGGCTCTACGCCGGCAGCGTGATGCTGCTGGTGGTGGTGGCAGTATTGGGCGAAGGCCGCGGTGCGGATCGCTGGCTCAACTTGGGCATCATGCGCTTCCAGCCATCGGAGCTGATGAAGCTGACCATGCCGATGATGGTGGCGTGGTATCTGCACCCGCGCCAGTTGCCGCCAAGCTGGAAGGACATCATCGTGGTCGGCGGCATGATCGCCATTCCCGCCGGCTTGATCGCCAAGCAACCGGACCTGGGCACCGCCTTGCTGGTGGCAGCGGCCGGCGGTTTTGCGCTGTTCCTCTCCGGCATGGCCTGGTGGCGCATCGGACTGCTGCTGGCGGGCGCGGCCGGCATGGTGCCGATCGCCTGGCACTTCATGCATCAGTACCAGCGCGATCGCATCCTCACCATGCTCAATCCGGAATCCGATCCGCTCGGCAACGGTTGGCACATCATTCAGTCGCAGATCGCGGTGGGCTCCGGCGGCGTGTTCGGCAAAGGATTCGAGCAGGGCACGCAATCGCGCCTGGATTTCCTGCCCGAACACACCACCGACTTCATCTTCGCCGTGTTTTGCGAGGAATTCGGCCTGATCGGCGTGTGCGCGATCCTGGTGCTGTACGCCTTCATCATCGGCCGCTGCCTGTGGATCGCGATGGAGGCGAAGGACACCTATTCGCGTCTGCTCGCCGGCGCCATCGGCATGAGCTTCTTCGTCTACGTGTTCGTCAACGGCGGCATGGTGGCCGGGCTGTTACCGGTAGTGGGCGTGCCGATGCCGATGGTCAGTTATGGCGGCACTTCGGCGGTGTCACTGCTGGTGGGGTTTGGTGTGCTGATGTCGATTCATGCCAATCGCAAAGTGCATGACTGACATTTCCTCGCCGCTTTCGAAGCGAATCGCAACATGAATCGCTCACGGCTCCGGCGAGCAAAAGCACGCATGCGTGTTAACCTCGCCCCCATGAAGGGACGAACGATTTTCGCACTCGCCGCACTATGCTTTGCGGCACCTCTCACCGCTTGGGCCGATCATCCCGGCCAGGCACAACTGGTCAACGAAGTGGCGAAGGATACCGGCAAGGATCCGGCCGCGTTGAACGCGTTGCTCAACGGTGCGCAGCGGCAGCAAAGCATTCTCGATGCGATCAGCCGCCCGGCCGAAGCGAAGCCGTGGAGCGACTACCGCCANATTTTCCTCACTCCCNCACGCATCAGCGCGGGCGTTGCGTTCTANCGCGAACACCAGGCGCTGCTGGAGAGCATCGCCAANAAGTACGGNGTGGCGCCGCAGTACATNGTGGCGATCATCGGCGTGGAAACCTTCTACGGGCGCAACACCGGCAAATACAAGGTGCTCGATGCNCTGGTGACGTTGGGCTTGTACTACCCGCCGCGCGCTGCGTTTTTCCGCAACGAGCTCAAGACGCTGCTGGAGCTGCCCGGTTCGCATCTCGCCGGCCCGGTCGATACGCTCACCGGCTCGTATGCGGGCGCGCAAGGGTGGGGCCAGTTCATGCCCAGCAGCATCCGCGATTTTGCGGTGGATGAAGACCACGACGGCCGCATCGATTTGCAGAACTCGATGCCCGACATCATCGGCAGCGTCGCCAACTATTTTGCCAAGCACGGTTGGGTAACCGGCGGNCCGGTCGCGGCGCGCGCGCAGCCGGACGCTGCGGCAAAGCCGTTGACCGTGAAGGACGCCACGCCGCAGTGGACGGTCGAGCAACTCGAAGCCTGGGGCTACGGCCCGCTGCAGCATCTGGACCCGGGCGCACTGAGCAGCATGCAAACCCTGCAAGGCGCGAACGGGCCGGAGCATTGGTTCACGTTCCAGAATTTCCGCGTGATCACCACCTACAACCGCAGCGTGATGTA
>Ga0055539_1000474_pt1 | contig 13173 bp, 10 predicted proteins | sample AraplaCvi_mCL_r2_2_FD_55039 | JGI IMG/M metagenome (GOLD analysis project Ga0055539, IMG submission 55039) | Arabidopsis root microbial communities from North Carolina, USA - plate scrape CL_Cvi_mCL_r2 | ecosystem: Host-associated > Plants > Roots > Endosphere | place: USA: North Carolina | reverse complement strand
GTTTTCATCGAACAACCAGTTTTCGTTGCCGTAGGCACGGAACCAGTTGCCGGAATCGTCATGCCATTCGTACGCAAAGCGCACAGCAATGCGATTGCCGTCGAACGCCCACAGCTCCTTGATCAGCCGGTAATCCAGTTCGCGCGACCACTTGCGGGTGAGAAACGCGACGATCGCCTCGCGGCCGTTGATGAATTCGGCACGGTTGCGCCAGCGGCTATCGGGGGTGTACGCCAGGGCGACGCGGTTTGGGTCGCGCGTGTTCCATGCGTCTTCGGCAAGGCGGACTTTCTGGATCGCAGTTTCGCGAGTGAAAGGCGGCAAAGGCGGGCGTTGGTCGATCGCTGGCATGGGAAGGCGACTCCGAACGGATGAGAGGTGTCGCGTATTGTAGAGTGGTCTCGGCTCGGCAAGATGCCGCCGTACTGCTTGCGGTGGACGAGCAAGTCTGCCGCACCACCCATGCTGAAATTGGTCACACAACTGCGTCATCATTAACGGCTGCCACTCGAACCATACGGATCATTTCCCGCATGAAACGCCTGCCTTGCCTGCTGCTTTGCTCCCTCCTCGCCCTGGCTGGCTGCGCCACGCACCCGTCCGTCCTGACGCCGCAGGCCAAGGCGCAACAGGCCAAAGTGGCGGCCACCTCGCCGTTGCTGCTGATCTCGATCGACGGCTACCGTGCCGATTACTTCGACCGCCATCTCAGCCCCACCCTTGAGCAGCTTGCCGCCACCGGCGTACATGCCGACTCGATGCAGCCTTCGTTTCCTTCGCTTACGTTTCCCAACCACTACGCGATCGTCACCGGCATGGTGCCGGACCACAACGGCATCGTGAACAACAACATGGTGGATACGCAGCTNGGCAAGTTCTCGCTGAAGGACCGCTCGGCNGTCAGCAACGGNTTGTGGTGGGATCAGGCCACTCCGTTGTGGGAGACCGCCGATGCGCACGGCCTGCGTACCGCCACCATGTTCTGGCCGGGTTCCGAAGCCGATATCCAGGGCAAGCATCCGGACTACTGGAAAAAGTACAAGGGCAAAGTGAAGCCCAACCGGCGCGTCGATCGGATACTCGCCTGGCTGGATCTGCCCGCAAACAAGCGCCCCACGTTCCTGACGCTGTATTTCGATGCCGTCGACCATGCCGGCCACGAGCACGGCCCCGACTCGCCGGAGGTCAACCAGGCTTTGCGCGAAACGGACGAAGCGATGGCGCGCCTNGTCGATGGCCTGCGCAAGCGCGACNTGCTCGACAAAATGAACATCATCGTGGTGGCCGATCACGGCATGGCCAGCGTGCCGAAGGAAAACAGCATCCTGATCGATACGCTGATGCCCATGGACGACGTCGAACAAGTAAGCCTGGGTGTACTTGCCGGCTTCAATCCAAAGCCTGGGCATGATTTCAATGCCATCGAACAGAAGATGGAGCAGCCGCAGCAGCATATGCATTGCTGGGATAAAACCCGCATTCCCGCACGTTTCGAATACGGTTCGAATACGCGCGTGCCGCGCATGGTCTGTCTGGCTGACGTGGGCTGGCGCATCGCCACGACGGACTCTCTGGCCAAGAAAAAAGGACACGTCAGCCTTGGCGAGCATGGCTACGACAACGCCGATCCGCGCATGCAGGCGCTGTTCGTGGCGCACGGCCCGGCGTTTCAGCATGGCATTCGCTTCCACAGCTTCCCGAACGTGGATGTGTATCCACTGATGGCGCACCTGCTGGGCATACCGCCCTTGCTCAGTGATGGGAAGTTCGAAGACGTGCAGGGCATGCTGAAGCAATAAGAGACTTCCCGTAGGTTGGTCTGAGCCCCGGACTTGATCCGGTCCGAACCCCAACGCATGGCTGCACATGGTGACGTCGGGGTTCGGCTACGCTTCAGCCCAACCTACTTGGAGCGCCTCGCATGCAGGCACTTGAGCGCCAGGGGTTCTACGGTGAAAGTACCGGCCATGAACATCGAACTCCGCCACCTGCGTTACTTCGTCGCCGTCGCCGATACGCTGCATTTCGGCAAGGCGGCCGAACGGCTGGGCATGTCGCAACCGCCGCTCAGCCAGCAGATTCGACAGTTGGAAGACGCCGTTGGTGCGCGGCTGCTGACGCGCACCAATCGCCGCGTTGCCTTGACCGAACCGGGACGAGTCTTGCTCGAGGAAGCGCGTGAGATCCTGGCGCGGACCGACCACGCCGTAGATCTGGCCCGTCGTGCGCAACGCGGTGAACTGGGGGAACTGCGCATCGGCTTCACCCGCACTACGCCGCTTTCGCAGGATATTCCCGGCGCGATCTTCGCGTTCCGCCAGCGCTTTCCGGCCGTGCATCTGCAGTTGGAAGAGATGAATTCGCTGCAGCAGATCGATGCGCTGCTCGAACGCAGGCTGCAGATCGGCATTCTGCGCCCCAGCACGCTGCCGAAGACGCTGGTTTCCAAGCGCCTGTTCCGCGATCCGCTGGTGGCCGTAGTGCGCTCGGATCACCCCGTGCTGCAACGCCTGAATGCGCGCGGCAAGCTGGCAACCAAATCGTTGGCGCAGGAACCGTTCGTGGTGTTCTCACGCAGCGCCGGCGCCGGCGTGCAGGAACACGTCATGAACCTGTGCCGCGGAGCGGGCTTTGCGCCGCGCGTCTCGCAGGAAGCGCGCGAGGCATCCACCATCATCGGCCTGGTGGCAGCCGGCTTCGGCGTGGCGATACTGCCGCAGTCCTGCGATCACATTCACGTCGAGGGCGTCAGCTACGTGCCGCTGGCGGAAGCGAACGCGATGTCGGAAATCCACGTGGTATATCGCGATGACGAACGCTCGCCACTGGTGCCGCGCTTCGTACAGTTGCTCACGGTAGCAAAAAGCTAGGTGACGTCTACCTACGGCATCGCGCCTTTGCTCATCGGTGTCGGCGGTGTAACAAGCTGCGGCAGCGGTGGCAAGCGATACAGTTTCAACGCAATCAACAAGCCGGTCAGAACAAGCGCACCCACAAACAACGCGACGCCTTGCCAGCTATCCTTCGCGTAGAACAAGCCACCGCTCCATCCCGCTATGCTCGAACCCATGTAGTAGCTGAAAAGATACATCGACGACGCCTGCGCCCTGGCCACGCCACCGCGCCGCCCTACCCAGCTGCTGACGATCGAATGGCCGCCGAAGAACCCGAACGTGATCGCGGTGATGCCGAAGATGATCAGCCACAGCGGCGTCATCATCGTACAGAGCACGCCAGACAGCATCAGCGCGAACGCCGTCCACAACACTTTGCGCCGCCCGAGCTTGCCCGCCAGATGGCCCATCCAGGCCGAACTGAATGTACCGACCAGATAGATCGCAAAAATCAGCCCCACCACCGTCTGGCTTAGCGCGTAAGGCGGCGCCAGCAAGCGGTAACCGAGATAGTTGTAGACGGTGACGAAGGCGCCGAGCAGCAGAAAGCCTTCGAGGAACAGCCAAGGCAGTCCGGGATCGCGAAACATCCCGGCGAAGCGTGTGAACAGCGCGCGCCATCTCAGTGCCTGCGGATGAAAGTGTCGCGATGGCGGCAAGGTCTTCCAGAACACCAGGCCGGAAATCAGGCCAATGACGCCGACGACGCCAATGCCCACGCGCCAGCCGGCGAAATCGGCCACCACGCCGGCAATCAATCGCCCGCTCATGCCGCCCACTGCACTGCCGCTTATGTACAGCCCCATGCCAAGGCCGATCGATTCGGCGTGCATTTCTTCCGTAAGGTAGGTCATGGCTACGGCGGGCAAGCCGCTAAGCGTGATGCCAAGCAGCGTGCGCAGCGTAAGCAATGCGTACCAGTTGGGCATCAGGGCCGTTAGCAAAACCAGCACCGCAGAGGAAAGCAGCGAGGCGACCATGACCGTCTTTCGCCCGAATGCATCGGACACCCCGCCGGCGAATAGCATCGCGAAGGCCAGCACGCCAGTAGTCAGCGAAAGNGACAAGGCGCTGGTGGCGGCGCTGATGCCATAGTGCTGACTGAATTGCGGCATCAGCGGTTGCACGCAATACAGCAAGCCGAAGGTGGCCAGGCCCGCAGCGAATAGCGCAAGGTTGGTGCGCTTGAAAGCAGGGGTGCCGTGGCGGATGAGGGTATCGCTGGAAAAGTCGGATGTCATGCTGGCACGGGAACGATTTGGACGATGCCGCTGCTTTCCCACATTGCCATTTCGGCGCAGGCCGGAATGGCACTGAGATGCATGTCGAAGCATTTCGGGCAGTCCAAGCATAAGCGTCGCCATGCAGGCGGTCGATAACGCTGCAAGTCCGGCTCGATACCCGGTGCGTATCAATCCACCAACGCCGCCGCAGCCAGAGCCTCACCCACGATACCTAGCACCTGGGCAGGCGCTTCCAGGTTGGTGTGATGCCCCGCGCCATGCACCACGAACATGCGCGCGTGCGGCATGCCTTCCAGCAGCTCCTTCGACAGCGCATGCACTTCCGGCACATCTTCGCTGCCGACGATCAGCACGGCTGGCGCGTCGATCTCATGCAGGCGTTCGAGTGTGCTGGTTGGCGTTTGCTGATCCTGCGCCGCATACGTCCAATAGCTGGCGGCACGCCTGAACAAATGCGTGGTCATCGCTTCCGTATGCTTGCGCGCGGTGGGATCCACTTCATTCTTTGCACGGCGCGGACCATCCGTGAACGCGCGCAAGGAACTGTCGATCAGGCCGCTCACGTCGAACGTGCTTAGCGCCTGCAGGAACGCGCGCGCGGCGGGTGTGCTGTCGGCAAAACGTCCCCAGTAGCCGGCACCGACCAAGATCAACGCGCTGACGCGCTCCGGTTGCGCCAACGCAAAATCCAACGCCGTCGCCGCGCCGCCGGAACAGGCGAGCAAGGCCGTGCGCTGCACGCCGCAGCCATCCAGCACGGCGGCCAGGTCTTCACGATGCGCGTAACGTCCAGGCTCGATGGTGGAGCGACCAAAACCGCGCGCATCGTAGCGTATGACGTGATGCGTATCGGCTAGCGCGGCGAATTCGTGATCCCATTGGCCGCTGTCGACCAGGAAGCCGTGCAGCATGGTGATGGCGTCGCCTTCGCCAGCTTCTTCAACGTAGAGGCGGGCGTGGTTGACATCGATCCAGCGTGAGGTGGGTTTGGTCATGGATGATTCCTCGATTGAAGTCCCCCAATCGAACCTGATTCGTCATATCCCAGTTCGCCGAATCTGCTCCCTCCGCTACGAAGTGCCTGATTAGCGTCGTGTCTCCGTTGAGCCGATCGCTCCATATATCGTCATCCCGGCGAAAGCCGGGGCCCTGCGATGTTAAAGCGAAAGACACTGGGTCCCGGCTTTCGCCGGGATGACGAAGTGTCCGGCAAGGCTATACAACTGGCCCAGCTAGACTCGACGCTAATCAGGTGCGAAGTAGGGGAGGAAACAGTTGTTCGCACGGCTGAGACATGACGCGAACCAATCCGTCGGGAAGGAGGTACTTTGTGTGTACGATCAACGCGCCCGAATCTCCCGCGCCTCGATTTGCGGCACGAATACCGGCGTTGCATATCCGTTGGGCTTGTCCCCCACCGCCACGCCACCGTGAATCCGCGTCTGCTGGATATCGGCAAACATGTAATACGGAAACGGTCTTTCCGGTGCGCTGACTGCATCCAGACGTGCACGCAGTTCTGCCGGCAAATCGAAAGCAAGCGCGGCAAGGTTGGCGTCGAGCTGTTCCAGTTTGGTGGCGCCGATGATCACCGATGCGATGCCCGGCTGCGTCGCCACCCAATTCAAGGCGACCGCCGCCATGCTTTGGCCGGCTTCCTTCGCGACCTGCTCCAGTTCCGCGACGATCTTCCAGTTGCGGTCGGTGAAGCGCTCGAAGCCGGGGGCGCCGGTGACTTTGGCCAGGCGTCCGTCGCCTTCCCCGCCCTGCTGGCTGGGCTTGTACTTGCCCGACAACATGCCCATCGCCAGCGGGCTCCAGGCGGTGATGCCCAGACCCAGGTTCTGCGCCAGCGGCACGTATTCGTGCTCGATATGGCGTTCGGCCAGCGAGTATTCGAGCTGCATGTTCACCAGCGGCGTCAGCGCGTGCGCTTCGGCGTAGGTCTGCGCGCGGGCGGCATACCAGGCGGGAATGTCGGACAGGCCGGCGTAGCGGATCTTGCCCGCGCGCACCAGATCATCGAGCGTGCGCACCACTTCTTCGGCTGGGGTCAGTCGATCCCAGGTATGCAGAAGATAGAGATCGATGTAGTCGGTGCGCAGGCGGCGCAGCGAACCTTCCACCGCGCGCAGGATGTTCTTGCGACCGTTGCCGCCGGCGTTGGGGTTGCCGGGCTGCGCGTTGTAGGTGAACTTGGTGGTGAGCACCACGCGATCGCGTGTGCCACTTTGTTCGATGAACTTGCCCAGCATGCTTTCGCTGCTGCCTTCGGTGTACATGTCGGCGGTGTCGATGAAATTGCCGCCGGCTTCCAGGTAGCGATCGAACATGGCACGCGCGGTTTCTTCCGCGGTGCCCCAGCCCCAGTTTTCGCCGAAGGTCATGGCGCCCAGGGCAAGGCGGCTGACGCGCAGGCCGGAACGTCCAAGCGTGAAGTATTGATCGAGCGACATGGCTGAACTCCTTGGGTTTAGCGCAGCCAGGAGATGGCTGCTTGACGGGATGCAGTCTGCGCCGCTCGATCCTGTTGAAAAACCACCGCCGGCTTGATGCATTATTTAGCCAAACTAATAAATGGAGCCTGCCATGCGCGACCACTACGCCCTGCGCGCCTTCCGCGCCATTGCCGAGTACGGCAGCTTCACCCGCGCCGCGGCGGCGCTGGACGTGACCCCTTCCGCGCTGAGCCAGACCCTGCAGCAACTGGAAAGCGAACTGGGCACGCGCCTACTCCAGCGCACCACGCGCCGCGTAGGACTGACCGAGGCCGGCCAGGAGATGCTTCATCGCATTGCACCGGCGCTCAACGAGTTGGATCTGGCGCTGGATGCGATTCGCCAGCACGGCGACCGGCCGCGCGGCACGATACGCATCACCGTGCCTTCCGTCGGCGCGCGCTCGATCATCGAACCCATGCTCGGCGAATTCATGGCGCGCTGGCCGGATGTGCAATTGGATGTGCGCGTGGAAGACGGCCTGACCGACCTGGTCGCCGAAGGCCTGGATGCAGGCATTCGATTGGGCGAACGGCTGCAGCGCGACATGGTGGCCATTCCCGTCGGCGGCCCACTGCGCGCGGTGGTGGCGGGATCGCCGGCCTATTTCAAAAAATACGGTTACCCCAAGACACCGAAGGACCTGCAGCAGCACCATTGCATCAAGCATCGCCTTGCCAGCAGCGGCGCGATCTATCGCTGGGANTTCGCGCACCGCANCGGCGCGCAGAAAGGCCGCTGGTTTGAAATCGCGGTGGACGGGAGCCTCACCGTCAACGACGTACCACTAGCCGTNCGTGCCGCCGAGGATGGCATTGGCCTTACCTGCGTACTGGAAACCTCCGCGCGTGCGTCGCTGGATGCCGGACGCCTGGAAAGCGTGCTGGAACCGTGGCTGCCACCGTTCGATGGTTTCTATCTTTACTACCCCAGCCGCTTCCAGGTGCCGCCCAAGCTACGCGTGTTCATCGACTTCATTCGCGAGTGGGGCGCGCGCGACCTTGCGAGTCGGCAACGCGCCACACATTCAAGTCCTTAGCGGTAACGCCAATAGCCACCTACCCACACATGGCTCGGCGCCCAGTAACCGGGTACCCATACGCGCGCCGGACGCGGCGCGACCACGACGCAACCCGCTTGCGCAAGTACGCCGCCGAGCAAGGCAAGTGCGATCAGGATTCTGACAAGGTGACGACGCATGGTGTTCTCCCGGTGAGTGATGACTCGCATCGGGAAACGCAGTGTGAAATCNCAGCGATGACGGNNCGAAACTGAACTGATGGCGATGGTTCAGCAGAACGCACCACAGGTTCTTGCGAAAGACATCCGTAAGTTGGGTAGAGCACCGGACTTGATCCGGGGCGAAACCCAACGTAACCACCCAGATAAATACGTTGGAGTTCGGCTTCGCCTCAGTCCAACCTACGGGAAAATTTCGAAGGGCTGCGAATTTTNCTGCACAGGCACACGCGTCTTTTACTCGCTTTGCATGTTGTCTGCGGCATGATCCGCGAACGTCGATGCCCCGCAGGCTTGCAGCCGGAAGCCACCCACGCGAGGTAGCGGGCAGCAGCCTTCCGGTGATTCGGCTCCGGCTGCAAACCTGCGGGGCACCGGCAGCATTTTCAGGAATTGGCCAAACGCGTCACCGCCATCCGGTAGCGCGCGGCAATGCGCGNTTCATCGCGATGCTGGAAATCGCGCACTACCCATTTGCCGCCGGCCATCACGTGCCGCACGGGCGAGATGTTGCCGGCGAACAGGAAACTGTCCATCACCGAGCGCTGATCGCGCGCAGCCAGCAAGGGCGATTCGCTGCCGAGCACAAAGAAGTCCGCACGCTTGCCCGCGTCGAGTGCGCCTATGGGCAAATCCGCCGCCTGCGCACCACCCTTCTGCGTCTCGCGCCACAAGGTTTCGCCCACGCTGTCACCGGCAGCGCGCGCGGCGACGTTGCGATGGCGCGTGCTGAGACGCTGGCCGTACTCGAGCCAGCGCAGTTCTTCGATGGGCGATATCGAGATATGCGAGTCCGAGCCGATACCGAGCCGCCCGCCGGCTTCGAGATAACGCGCCAGCGGGAACAGGCCATCGCCGAGATTGGCCTCCGTGGTGGGACATAGGCCAGCCACGGCACCGCTGCGTGCAATCTGCGCGGTTTCCTGGTCGGTGAGATGCGTGGCATGCACCAGGCACCAGCGCGCATCGACGGCCGCATGATCGAACAACCATTCCACCGGACGCGCGCCCCGCTTGGCGAGACAATCCTGCACTTCGCCGATCTGTTCGGCGATATGGATGTGGATGGGGCCGCTTTTCAACGCTTCGTGTTCGACGATGCTGCGCCACGCGTTTTCTGGAATGGCACGCAGCGAGTGCAAGGCGACACCGACGCGCACGTGCTGGTTTTCATGTTTGCGCAGGTCGGTGAGCAAGCGCATATAGCCGTCCAGGTCGTGACCGAAGCGGCGCTGGCGCGGTGAAAGCACGCGGCCGTCGAAACCGCCGCTCATGTACAGCACGGGCAGCAAGGTCAGCGCAATGCCCGCTTCGCGCGCCGCTTCGATCAGCGCCAGCGACATGGCTTCCGGTTGCGCATAGGGCGTGCCGTCGGGCTGATGATGCAAATAATGGAATTCGCACACCTGGGTGTAGCCGGCCTTGAGCATTTCCACGTAAAGCTGCGCGGCAATGGCCTGCAAACTTCCCGGATCGATACGCTCGGCGAAGCCATACATGGTTTCGCGCCAGGTCCAGAAGGAATCGTCGCCAGGGCCGCGGCGTTCGGCCAGGCCGGCCATGGCGCGCTGGAACGCATGCGAATGCAGGTTGGGCATGCCGGGCAGCACCCAGCCGTCGAGGTAGTCCGGAAACTCGCCGGCACCGGCTACCACTCTGCCGTCGCTGTCCACGCCAAAAGTGGCGTCGCGGCGCCACTGCGCTTCCTGCCAGAGGTGCTTGGCGCTGAACTGGTAGACCGCAGCGGTATCGCTCATGAACAATCTCCTCAGGGCCTGTTCGCGTTATTGGCGTGGCCCACGCGCGGGCAAGTGTAACCGCCCCGGCAATACTCGCATCTGCTTCACCTTCTCTAAGAAAGGATGAAGACCATGGCTAAGAAGAATGAAAACGCGCCATTGCTGACCTTGCGCCAGGCTGTACCGGCAGATGTGCCGGCGCTGGTCGACCTTACCGCCCGTATCTACACCTCTGAATGGGGCCACTCGGCGGAAATGCTGCGCTCCCAGCAAACGCATTTTCCCGAAGGGCAGTTCGTGGTGGAGTACGAAGGCAACATCGTGGGCTATTGCGCCACCTTCCGCATCGACGAACCGCTGGCGCTGGCGCCGCATACCTGGATGCAGATCACCGGCGGCGGCATGGCCTCGCGCCATACTCCGGACGGCTCCTGGCTGTATGGCATGGAAGTGGTGGTGCATCCGGATTATCGCGGCATGCGCATCGGCCAACGCCTGTATCAGGCGCGCAAACGGCTATGCATGGATCTTAAGCTGCGCGGCATCACCTTCGGCGGACGCATTCCTGGCTTGGGCCGAACCATCCAGCGCTATGGCACGCCAGAAGCTTACGTGCAGGCCGTGGTGGAAGGACGGCGGCGCGATCCCACCTTGAGTTTCCAGTTGGCCAACGAGTTCGAGATCATCGGACTGCTGCGCGGTTACGTGCCTTCCGATCACGAATCGCTCGGCTACGCGGCGCACCTGGTGTGGCGCAACCCTGCCCTGCTCGATCAGCCGGATATTCCGGCCGTGCCTTCGCCGCGGCATCTGCCCGATTCGGTGCGCGTGGCCACCGTGCAATACCAGCANCGGCGNATCCGCTCNTTCGATGAATTCGCCACNCAGGTGGAATACTTCACCGATATCGCGGCCGATTACAGCGCCGATTTCGTGACGTTTCCGGAATTGATCACGCTGCAACTCTTGTCCATCGAGAACGAAGAACTGTCGCCGGTGGAAACCATCCGCAAGCTCAGCCACTACACGCCACAGGTGAAGGAGCTCTTCAGCCGCCTGGCGATGCATTACAACATCAACATCGTGGCCGGCTCGCATCCTACCGAGCAGCCCAACGGCGACATCCACAACGTGTGCTATGTGTGCTTGCGCGACGGCTCCATCCATGAGCGCGAAAAACTTCACCCCACGCCCAGCGAACGCAACATCTGGAACATCAGCGGTGGCGACAGCGCCGCCACCATCCCGACCGACTGCGGCCCGATCGGCGTAATGATCTGCTACGACTCGGAGTTTCCGGAAGTCGCGCGGCACCTGGTCGACCAAGGCGCGCTGATGCTGTTCGTGCCGTTCTGCACCGATGTGCGTGAAGGTTACCTGCGCGTGCGCTATTGCGCGCAGGCGCGGGCGATCGAGAACCAGTGCTATGTGATTCTTTCCGGCAATGTGGGCAACCTGCCTGGCGTGAACAATTTCGACATTCAATATGGACAGAGCTGCATTCTGACGCCCAGCGATTTTCTGTTTGCGCGCGATGGCGTCGCGGCGGATTCCACGCCGAATATCGAAACGGTCTTGTTCGCCGATTTGCGGCTCGAAGGTTTGGCGCGGGCGCGCAATGCGGGCACGGTGCAGAATTTGAAGGATCGGCGCTATGACCTGTATGAGACGCGATGGTTGAGGCAATCGCGTTAGCTCATCCGGATGCTTCGGCACGGTGAAACTGCACATTTCCTTCAAGAGCGGGCGGATGCATCTGCCATAATTCCCCGATGCACGAATCTCCTGCCCCTCATAACGACTCCAACCCGCGCCTGCGTGCCGTTCTGGGCCACGAATTCTTCGCGCCGTATCAATGGAAACGCCGCATCGCGCTATGGAGCGGTGCGGTGCTGGTCGCGCTGGCGGCCATCCTTTTCGCCAAAGCCAGCGATTGGGCCTATCGCCTGTTCGAAAAAATGCTGACGTTCGGCACGTGGATTCCGCTGATCCTCACGCCGGTGGTGTTCGGCCTGCTGAGCTGGGTCACGGCNGGNCGACTGCGCGCGGCGCGCGGCAGCGGTATTCCGCAGGTGATTGCGACCATCCACGTCGACGACGNNGGTTTTCGTTCGCGCATGCTGGCCTTGCCGATCGCGGCCAGCAAGATGGTGCTTACGCTGCTGGGGTTGGCGGTTGGTGCNTCGATCGGTCGCGAAGGGCCGACGGTGCACGTCGGCGCAGGGCTGATGTATTGGCTGGGAAGGCGCTTTGGTTTCGATGATCCCAAAGCGCTGTCGCGCTTCATTCTTGCCGGCGGCGCGGCCGGCATCGCCGCGGCGTTCAACACGCCGCTGGCCGGNGTNGTGTTCGCCATCGAGGAACTGGCCGGCACGTTCGAGCACCGCTTCAGNGGTTTGCTGCTCACCGCGGTGTTCGTGGGTGGCGTGGTGTCGATGGGCATACTCGGCAACTACGCATATTTCGGCACGGTGCAGACCAGCCTGCCGCTGGGACATGCATGGCTGGCGGTCCTGCAATGCGGCATCGTCTGCGGCCTGGCCGGAGGGTTGTTCGCGCGCTTGATTCTGTTGAGCCGGCGCGGGCCGCTCGCAGCGATCGGCCGGCTGCGCGAGCGCAGTCCTGTGCTGTTCGCGATCGGCTGCGGCTTCGCGTTGGCGGTGATCGGCGTGTTGTCGCACAACACGATATACGGCACCGGTTACGCGCAGGCGCGCGAATTTGTGCAGGACCAGCCCAGCACGCCCGGGCATGGCTTCGGCATTCTCAAACTGCTGGCCAATGTGGTGTCGTACTGGGCCGGCATTCCCGGCGGCATCTTCTCGCCGGCCTTGGCGGTCGGCGCGGGACTGGGCCACAACATTGCCTACTTCCTGCCGAACGCGCCGGAGACGGCGGTGGTGCTGCTCGGCATGAGCGCGTATCTCTCAGGCGTGACCGGCGCGCCGCTCACCTCGGCAGTGATCGCGATGGAGCTCACCAACAACCAGGACATGGTCATCCCGATCATGGCCGCTTGCCTGCTGGCGCGCGCGGCGGCGTCCCTTTTTTCACCCACGCCGGTGTACAAGGATTTCGCCGAGCGCCTGATCCTGGATTACGAACGCCAGCGGGCCGAGGCGAACGCGCAGGCGTCCGCTCCTGCCGACGAGATCGGCCCCACCAGCACGTATGGCGAACCCGTTGCGCCAGCGCCTCCGAAGCCTGAAGAATCCGAACGATGAACTGGGACCTGCTGTTGACGCACGCATCGCTCGCCACCTTCGTCGGCGAGGCCAGCTATGGATTACTGAGCGATGCGGCCGTGGCCTGCCAGGATGGACAGATCGCGTGGATCGGCTCGATGCGGGATCTGCCTGCCGCTTCGGCCTCGACGGCACGGGAAGTGCTCGATCTGGATGGCGCACTGGTCACGCCAGGCTTGATCGACTGCCACACGCATCTGGTGTTCGGTGGCGATCGCGCGCAGGAATTCAATCTACGGCTCAATGGCGCCACGTATGAAGAGATTGCGCGCGCCGGCGGCGGCATCGTTTCCACCGTACGGGCCACGCGCCAT
>Ga0055539_1000473_pt1 | contig 13181 bp, 7 predicted proteins | sample AraplaCvi_mCL_r2_2_FD_55039 | JGI IMG/M metagenome (GOLD analysis project Ga0055539, IMG submission 55039) | Arabidopsis root microbial communities from North Carolina, USA - plate scrape CL_Cvi_mCL_r2 | ecosystem: Host-associated > Plants > Roots > Endosphere | place: USA: North Carolina | reverse complement strand
CGCCACGGCGCGTGCGCGCCGACCACGCGCGGATCGCAGCCAGTTGAGTGGCATGGTTACGCTCCATGTCGGAACCTTCGCGCACCGTCTGGTCCAGGCGGTACAGGCATAGATAATTGGCGCGGCCCTTCAACAACGCCACCTTCAATCGCGCGCCCAGCACCGAGCGCACCTTGGGTATGTCGCGGAAAAACAGCTGATCCTGCAGCGCCTTGGTGCCGGTGGACACGATCACCCGCTCGCCCGACAGCATCGCCGGCACCAAATACGCGTAGGTTTTCCCTGTGCCTGTGCCCGCTTCAGCAATCAGCGTTTCGCATTCGGCGATGGCATGCTGCACCGCGCGCGCCATCGCCTGCTGCGCGGGACGCGGCGCGAAATTCGGCAACTCGCGAGCGAAAGGGCCGTCGGTGCCGAGCAGTGCGCCGATGTCGTCGGTATTGGTCATCGACACAGTATGGCGCAGCGGCGGGGTGTGAGGAACCAGCTCGGCTTTGAGGTCAAGCAACGGCGTGCACGAATGATTGCAGAAAAAAAAAGACGAGGCGTCATGGACGCCTCGCGGTGTGCTTATCGCATGAGAAACGGTTTGCCGAAACGGCTTTCAAACGATGCAGTGTTGTGCACTATTTCATGTTAATTACGTCAGCAAATGAAATCGCCGGCAAATCAGAGATCGTTAGAATCCCATATGTAGAATAGTCCTGAAGTGCCACCTGCATGCTCTCCAAAGGCAAACCCACACAGGTGAGCGTGCCATTCAAGGCGATCGGAGTGATGTGCACTGTTGCCGTGTTTCCGCTCGTTTGCGACGATGCGCCGGCAACGGAAAGGCTTCCCGTAAACAACGCCAGACCAGTGCAATAGCCAGGCAATTGCACACTCACGTTGACGGCCTGGAACGTCGCCGGCGAAGTAAAGGTTCCGGTAATATGCCGCCCTGCAAACATCAGGTTATTCACCGTGGTCGTGTCCTGGCAGTTGACCGTCTGCGCGGACGAGGCATTGCATGCATCCGCCTCGACCTTGCTCTGATACGTAAGCAGACCACCCAGAAGACTGACATTTTGCAAACTGCTGTTGCCATCGCCATCGTCCTGGCTGGACGTATCCTGGGCGCTGGTCGAATCATCGGCGGACGCGATCGAATACAGTGGCAGGCCACAGGCTTGCGCGATGAGGTTCGAAGCCTGTGCGTCGTTGCTGCCGGTTACGTCCGTGGTCGAGGCATCGACGGGCGTGATCGTCGTTGCCGGGCCACCGTTGCATAACACGGTGCCGGTCAAGGCGCTTTCGGTGACGTCGAATTGAGCAGCACCAGTACTCTGAGCTACCGCTGGTGCAGCCAAGCTACCGCTCAACAAAACGACCCATGGCATCGCGATGAAAACACGCGGCGATGGCTCCGAGCAGGTCCCCTAATGCGCCCGAAGCGCGCAAGTTTATGCACGCATCTGCGTTATCGGACGGTGTTTTTGTCGTAAGGCGGACCGTTGCCGACGTGTCCCGCTTTTTGAAGCGAGACGCAACCGGAGCATCAGGAAGCTGCTGGCATGTCGGCAGCGCCCACCACGCGGCCGATGCGGTCCTGCTCGATCACTTGCATCGCATCACGCAGCAAAGTCGCATCGCAATCCCTGCTGAGGCCGATGCGAAACAGCAACTCTCCGTCTGCGCTACGCGAGGAATGGATGGAATCGAGATTGATGCCGCGCTGCTCAAACACCGACAGCAGCGTACGCAACGAACCAGGCCGGTCGAGCGGCAGGAACACGCTCAGGTAGCGTGGCTCGTGCAGGTCGGCAAGCAGATAGCCGAGACGTTCGAATGCGTAGCTGCCTTCGGCCACGGCCTGCTCGCCCATGTATACACGGCTTTGGTCCAGCAACGTTTCGCGCAGGCGCGTGCGCGCTGCGTCGTCGCCTTGATGCACGAGGTCACGCAAGCCATCGATATGCGCAGCCAGGCGTTCGAGCATGGGCGCGACGTAAGGATTCTCGAACTGGATGTCCTGATAGATCGCCGGATTGCTGGCGAGAATGCGGCGCGTCACCGCCACGTCCAGTTCGTAGCCCACCGAGCTGAAAGGACGGATGCCTTCAAGACCGCCCACGGCCGGCGCCAGCTCGCGCAGCACGGCGCCTTGCGCCATATGCGTCGCATGCACCAAGCCTTGCACCAGCGCCATGATGCGATCGTGNTGTTCAGCGTCGGCGCGCACGCACTCAGCCTCGGTCGCCGCAAGAAATTGCTCAAGCCACGGGCGCCATGTGTTCAAGCGCGCTTCGCACACCACCATGGCACGACCGCGCAAGGTGGCGGCTTTGGGTGCGGCGCTCATGGGGTGTAGACCCACTACTTCGGCATGCGAGGCAAGCATGATGGCGACCGGCGCGGCCTTGATCGAGGTGATGTCCAACCAGAGTTGGTCGCGCTCGAAACCTGCAGCTTGTTCGACGTAGTGGCGGATGACNGCAGNNGTCTGGCGGATGGGCGCGCAGAAGATCAGTACGTCGACGGTTTCGATCAATGCGCGTTCGGAGAGTGCAGTGTCACCATGCGGATCGCGGCCTGCGACCTGTAGACCCATGCGGTCTTCGAAGAAGCGGCGCAGCCAGCGTCCGTAAGCGCCTTGGCTGCCGACGAGGCCGATCCTTGGTTTGTCGTGGATCATGCGGAAAGATTCAGCTGTGAATTCGTGCGCATGATGTTCCCTGTTTTNTGATCCGCCTATCTTTCCAACCGTCANTCCGGCGAAGGCCGGAATGACGGTGAGGCGTTAANAGGCGCCTCAAAACNCATCTATGGATATCTGTGCCGGCAATACAGCGAAAATCAAAGCCGCTGCACACCCGGCTCGCGGCACTCNCCTACCCATTTGCTCGCCGATGCGGCACCGGCCTGATCATTGGCCTGCTGGCGAATCTCCACGATGGTCTGCCAGTTGCGCGCGCACAGCGGNCCTTGCTTGGACCCCAGCGTCCACGATTGATGCGCGAGTTTTTCGGCGAGCTGGAAATCGCCCAGGTATATGGCGACTTCGGCGCGGTCCTGCAGTACGTCGGGTGCGTCGGGATTGCGCTTGAGCGCCATGTCGAGTTTGGCGGCAGCGGCCTGGTACTGGCCGCTGCGCTCGTCCTGGCGCGCGGCGTCCTGCAAGGCGGCGATGCCCGGATCGATCAGCGGATGCACGTTGATCACCGACTTGTCGCGCTCACCCGCGGCGCGAATCTCGCTCACCATCGCTACATTGGATTTGCCCGGCGGCGGCGGCTTGGGCGCTTCGGGCGAGGGCTGTGCGCAGGCGGCAAGCAAAGCGCCCGCCAGCACGGCAGGCAGGAAGGGATGGCGAAGGCGAAGGCGAGACGGACGGTACGGCGTGCTCATGCGGCTACTGATTGCTGGTGGTGGTTGGCGTATCGGAAGAGGAGGCGGCGTTTTGGCCGGACCCGAAAAGATTACCGATTTTTTGCCAGAAACACCCCTCCGAATCGGTGGATAGGGTACCGGCAATCACCGGCACTTGCTTGGCGCCCGAACAGGCCGGATCGCTGCGGCGGCCGTCGGACGGATTGATCCAGGCCATTTCCAGGCCTTCGCCAGGTGACGACGACAACGGCAGGCTAGGCAGCTTGCGGAACAACTCCTGCCACGCGCGCAGCCCGCCGGTGGAGCCCCATAGATGGCTGGGCTTGTTGTCGTCGCGGCCCATCCAGAACACCGCCAGGCGGTCGCCGGTGAAGCCAGCGAACCAACTGTCCCGCAGGTCGTTGCTGGTGCCGGTCTTGCCGGCGGCGTGCAGCGAGGCCAGGCTGCCTTCGGCCAGCGACTTGGCCGTGCCGTAAGTGGCCACCTGCTGCATCGCCCAGGTCATCAGGCGCACCGCAGGCTGATATTCGCCCTTGCCGGCTTCCACCTCGTAACGCTTGATGGTGTGGCCGTTGCCGTCGACCACGCCGCTCACCGCCAGCAGCGGCAAGGCATGACCATCGGATGCGATGTACTGATACAGCTGCGTTACCTGCAGCGGTGACAGATCCACCGCACCGATCAGCAGCGACGGGCCGGGCTGGATCTGCGTCAATCCAAACGAATCCAGGAACGCCTTGATGCGCGGCACGCCCACGGACATGCCGAGGTGAATCGTGGCGAGGTTCCAGGAATTGGCCAGCGCGTCGACCATCGGCACCATGCCGTGGCTCTGGTTGTCATCGTTGTGTGGCGTCCACCAACTGCCGTCGGGCTGCTTCATGCTGATCGGCGAATCGTCCAGTTGCGTGGCGAGATTCCAGCGATCGGGTTGCGTGAGCGCCACCATGTACACGAACGGCTTGATGGTGGAACCGATCGGCCGCTGTGCATCCAGCGCGCGATTGAAGCCCTGTTCGTCGGGAAATTTGCTGCCCACCACGGCGAGCACGCTGCCGGTTTTTGCATCGGTCACCACGCCGGCACCTTGCGTGTCTTCGGCGCGCTTGCCCAGATTGCTGATAGCGGTGCTGATCGCCTGCTCGGTATAAAGCTGGGTGGCCGGATCGAGCGTGGTGAAGATCGACAGATTGCCCTGCCGCAGCGTGTCTTCATCGAAATCGTTGGTGATCTGCTGTCGCACCAGTTCCATGAAGGCCGGGAAGCGGTTGTGCGGCAACTGGCCATCCGGGATCACGCCGAGCGGCATCTGTTTCGCGGCGCGCGCCTGCTCCGATGTGAGCAATCCTGTAGTGACGAACGTGTCCAACACCAGGTTGCGCCGCGCCAGTGCGCGGTCGGGATAGCGGCGCGGATCGAGCTGGCTGGGGCCTTTCACCAAGCCGATCAGCAAGGCCATTTCCTGCGGGCGCAGGTAATCCAGGCGCCGGCCGAAGTAGAACTCCGCGCCCGCTGCAAAACCATGCACGGCCTGGTTCCCTTGCTGGCCGAGGAACACTTCGTTGACGTACGCCTCCAGGATGCGCGCCTTGCTGTAATGCATCTCCAGCAGGATCGACATCAGCGCTTCGTTCAACTTGCGCCCCATGGTCTGTTCGCGATTGAGGAACAGATTGCGCACCAGCTGCTGCGTGAGCGTGGAAGCGCCCTGCACAGCGTGGCCCGCGCGCAGGTCGGCGAACAGCGCGCGCAGGATCGCAGTGAAATCCACGCCGATGTGATGCTTGAAATCGCGATCCTCCACCGCCTGCAGNCCGGCCACCAGCAGCGGCGGCACGTCGTTCAACTGCACGTAGCTGCGGTCTTCCTGCTTGGCGCCNTACACGGTGGCGATGCGCGCCGGATCCAGGTGCGCNTCGTTCAGCGCCTTGCTGGAACCGAGGTCGCTCACCGATTGCACAATGCCGTTGCCCAGNACGACGCGNATGTGTTTGGGCAGTTCGCCACCGTCAGGCCCGGCATAGCCGCGCGAGGAAATGAAATAGGTGCTGCCTTTCTTCGCCCAACTGCCCGGCACGTCGCCGTGGCCATCGCTCACGTAGCCGGAGAAGGTGAGCTCCACTTCCAGCGTGTTGGGATTCATCGGCACGCCGGTCGCAAGGCGCANCGGCTGCGAATAGATGCGCGTNGGCACCGCGAACACCAGGTCGTTGAAGCGGTTCTGCACGCGCTTGTTGAGAATCAGCGAGTACGGCAGCAGAAACCCGAACAACAGGCCCGTGCAAACCCAGAACGGAATGCGCAGCCAGGGCCAGCACGCGCGTGCGATCGATCGGATTCGGCTCAGAGCGTCCAAAATGTATCCAGATGTAGGGAATGGCGGATCGGTGTGTCGGGATCATAGGGGGCGCCACCCGGCGGCCGGATGAACGCAGGCCTGCTGAAAATGGCCTGGCGCGGGCATTCCGGGGGTATTCGACAGGCAGTTCACGCAGAAGAGCCTGGGTAGGCTGCGCCCCACCTGATCTGCCGGNGCGTTAGCGGCGCCAGCAGTCCGCGTCAGGGCGGAACGGCCGCGGCTGCACGCCCAGCAGACGCGTCATCTCGGTATTGTCGGCAATGAGATCCGCCTCCAGGCGGCTCAATGGCCCACGCAAGCTGCCGACGCTGCGCTGCGCCGTCCGCAGCAGCCATGCCGGCAGCGGCAACGGCAAGGTGTCGACCGGCAGGCTGCGGCGCACGCGCGCGAACATTTCACTGGCCGGTAGCCGTTCACCGCCGCCGATGGGGAGAATCTTGCCGGCCGAAGCGGGGTTATCCAGCGCGGCGAGCGTGGCGTGCGCCAGATCCTGCGCATGCACCGGCTGACGCAAGCCATTGCCGGCTGGCAATGGAAACACGCGGGTGCGCATCGCGCGCTGGGCCAAGGGCGTGAGGCTTTTATCCATGCCGGCGCCATAAACCAGCGTGGGGCGCAGCACGGTCCACGCACTGCCATGCTTCTCGCTTGCCTGGGCCACCGCAGCTTCGCTGTCGCGAATCAACTGGGACAGCTCACGCTCCGCGGGCACATCCGAACCACGCTTGCTCTCCGCGCTCATCGAACTGACCGTCACCACGCGCGGTGCAAGCGGCAGCTCAGTCTGCTGCAACCAACTGGCAAGCCACTGCAAGGGACCGAAGCTGACAATCGCCGAGATGTTTTCCACTGCGGGCACGGCATCGGGAAGATGCCCTTGAAGCCACGTCACAGGATGCATTTGCGGACGCACGGTGCGACTCAACGCCAATACCGGCTCACCGCGTGCAGCGAGCAGTGGCAGCAGGTAATGCCCGATCTGGCTGCTGCCGCCAAACACCAATACCGTCATCGACCACCCTGCATGCGCGCCACCAGTTCCCGTACGCGCGGGTCGTTCGGCAGCAGATTTCGTCCCTGCTCCAGCGACGATGCGGCATTGTTGCGATCGCCGCTGTCGAACTGTTGCTCGGCCTGATCGATCCAGGCATTGGCCAGACGCTGGCGCGAGATCGACAGTGCCGCATCACCCGGCTGGAGATTGTCGAGCGCATCGAGCAGGCTGCCCGCCTTTTTGAGATTGCCGGCGCGCAGCGCCTGGTTGAATTGCTGCTGCACCTGTCCCGGCAGGCTCTGCAATCCGGACAGTGCTTCCGGATTGTTGCCATCGATGGCGAGCGCACCGCGATAAAGGTCGTATGCGCAATCGCCGGGCGGCGACATGATGTCCCCGCGCGCTGCGGCTTGCCGCGCGCGGCTGACCATATCGGCCACCTGCACCTGCTGCTGCCCCGTCAACGCGGGTTGCGGCGGTGGCGTGGTGTCTTCTTCCTGCTCCGGCTTGCGGACGGCTGGCGCCTTGNTGGTGGTCGCCGTGGNGTTTTCAGTGACAGGAGGCTGCGCNACNGGTGTTTGCGCGACAGGCGCTTGTCCCAGACGCGCACGCGCCGCGACCAGGTCGGCCGATCCGGGCGCCAGCGTTTCGGCTTGATCGAGCAATTGCTTGGCATGCTCGGTATCGCCCGCGTCGATCGCCGCATTCGCCTGCACCGTCAGCGCTTGCGCGACTTGTCCAAGACCGGCCTTGGCTTGCGCGTTGTTCGGATCGATCGCCAGCGCCGCCTTGAAATGCGCAAGCGCGGTGTCGTTGCCATCGCCTGCGATGCGCCCGCCACGCAAGGCATCGTTGCCTTGATTGAGGGCATCGTTCAACGCGCTGTTGGCTTGCGTCTGCAAGGCGGACAGCGAGGCGCGCAAGTTGGGCAATTGCGCATAGTTCGGNAGCACGGCTGCAAGACGATCGATACCGGCCGATGCATTGGCGGCATCGTTCGCGCTCAACGCCTTCTGTATTTGCGCGGCCATCGCATCGCCGACTTGATCCATGCCGTGCCGCGCTACCGCGTTGTCCGGCTCGGCGCTCAACACGCGCTGGTAGAGCGCAGCGGCGCCATCGGGACCATCGAGTTTGTTCTGGCTGAGAGCCTGCTGCGCCTGGGTGATCAGGGTGTCGGACTGGCCCGGAGAAACCTGCGCCTTGGCGATGGCCTGTGCAAGACGATCCACGTCGTTGCCGCCACCGAGCAGTTCGCGCGCGTTGGTCAACGCTTGCGACGCTTCATTGAGATTGCCGGTGCGCACGGCAGCATCCGCGCGTGCCACTTCCGCACGACCGACTTCATTCAAGCCTTGCCGCGCCGCGTCGTTATCCGGTTCGAGCGCACGCGCCGCTTCGAACAATTCGCGCGCGCTGGTGCCATCGGTGCCATCCAGATGACCGGCCTGCAAGGCCACTTGCGCGCGATGCAGCACGTCGTCGAAATCGGTGCGCGGCACCAGGCTGCGCAGGCGGCTCTGGTTGAACCACAAGCCGCCGACCGCCGCGAGCAGCACGACAATCAGCGTCGGCAATATCCAGTGATGACGTTTCCGGTAAGGATCCCTGCCGTTGGGTTCGCCGCGCCGATACGCAGGCTCCACCTGGATGCGCGGCAGACCGTCGTCCGGCTCGGCAGGCGGGGGCGACCCGTGCAGCTGGTCCAGGTTGCCCAGCTTCGGTTCGGTCCGGCCGGAATTGCCCGGGTCGTTGAAATCGCGGTTTCCGCTCATGGCTCGTGAGCTAACAAATGAAGTAGTTCAGCTTAGCATTGAGGTGATGACAGGGACCGGCAGTGAAAAGTTGCGTTCAGCCTTTTCACCCTTCGGAGACGCACCTCAGCCCGCGCCCACCCTGCGCGCCTCCACCACGTTCGGCAGGATGGCCAGCCGGTCCAGCAGGGTCGAAAGCTGCTCGAAATCGCGCACACGCAGCGTGTAGCGCATCTCCACCTCGCCGGTGCGCGGAAACAGCCGGCTGCTGGAGGCGATGATGCCGACGTTGGCATTGCTGATCACGCCGACCACATCTTTCTGCAGGCCTTTGCGGTCGTACCCGTTGAGCTGGATCGTAACCTCGTAAGCCTGCACATCGGCCTGGCCCCAGTTCACGTCGATCACCCGGTCCGGATCGCGGCGCGCCAGACGCGCCAAACTCGCGCAGTTGGCGCGATGGACGGATACGCCGCGCGTGCGCGTGATGAAACCGCGCACCGGATCGCCTGGCAATGGCTGGCAGCATTTGGCCAGCAAGGTAAGCAGATTGCCGACGCCCTCGATGGTGATGGCGCTGTGATCGAACACGGCTGGACGCGCGGTGGGATGCGGCGTGCTTGGCGCAGGCTCCGACGGCTGTTGCGATTCCTGCAGCACGCGCGCCACTTGTCCCGGGCTGATCTCGCCCAGCGCGAGCCCTACCAGAAATTCGTCAAGGGTTTGCAGATGGAACATCGCCGGCAATTTGGCGGAGTCCACATCCGGCAACGCCAGGCGTTTCAATTCGCGCTCGAGCAAGCCGCGNCCCGCGGCGAGATTGGCTTCGTGNGCGCTGCGCCGGAACCACGCGCGCACTTTGTCGCGCGCGCGGCTGGTGTGCAGATAGCCGTGATGCGGCGACAACCAGTCGCGCCGCGGCTCGGGCACCTTGGTGGTGAGAATCTCCACGCGATCGCCGCTGTGCGGTTGATGCGTAAGCGGCACGATACGTCCGTTCACTTTCGCGCCACGGCAGCGATGACCCACTTCGGTGTGCACGTGATAGGCGAAATCGAGCACGGTGGCGCCATGCGGCAAGTCGACCACTTCGCCCCTGGGCGTGAGCACGTAGACGCGGTCTTCCAGCAACTCGGTTTGCAGCTCGGCGGCCAGCTCGCCTTCGTCGTTGCGCGGCTCGAGCAGCTTGCGCATCCAGGCGATCTTCGCCTCGAAATCCGCATCGCCGCTGCCGCCTTCCTTGTAGCGCCAGTGCGCGGCCACGCCCAGTTCGTTGGCGCGATGCATCTCGTGCGTGCGGATCTGCACCTCCAGCGTCTTGCCGTGCGGACCAATCACCGCCGTATGCAGCGAGCGATAGCCGTTGCTTTTGGGACGCGCGACGTAATCGTCGAATTCACCGGGCAAATGCGGCCAGAGCGCATGCACGATGCCAAGCGCGCCGTAACAATCGGCCACCGAATCGACCAGCACGCGCACGGCGCGGATGTCGTACAGATCGGAAAACTCCACCGCCTTGCGCTGCATCTTCTTCCAGATGGAGTAGATGTGCTTGGGGCGCCCGGCCAGGTCGGCATGGATGCCGGCGTCGCGCAACGCGCCGCCCAGTTCGGCCAGGGTTTCGCGAATGAAGGATTCGCGATCGCTGCGACGTTCGTCCAGCAGCTTGGCGATTCGTCGGTAGGTATCCGGTTGCAGGTAGCGGAAGGCGAGGTCTTCCAGCTCCCACTTCAATTGCCAGATGCCGAGCCGGTTGGCGAGCGGCGAATGGATGTCGCGCGTGAGCCGTGCCAGTTCCTGTCGCTCCTCCTCCGGCAAACTCCCGGCCGCGCGCATGCGGGCGAGCTGTCGCGACAGCAGAATGAACACCACGCGCACGTCGCGGATGATCGCCAGCAGCAGACGCCGCAAGCCTTCGGAACCGCCTTGCGGCGGCCGCTGCGCATGTAGCGCCCACACACGCTCCGCCGCCTGCTGGCCGGCGACCAGACGCTGCAGTTCTTCCGGCAGGGAGGCGGCGCGCTGTTCCCAAGCCAACGGATGCGTGCGTGCCAGTTCGAACCACAGCGCAGCCGCCTGGGTCTGCGCATCGCAGCCGAGCATGGCGAGCAAGTCCAGCACGTCGCCGCATTCGCGCTCGTTCACCCCGTTCTGCGCGCACGCCGCCAGCGCGTCGGCCAGTACGGCAGGCAGCGTGCCCGCTCGTGACTGCCACGTCGCCAGATGGCTTGCGGTGGAAATGGCGTGAACCATGATGGTGCGATATGCCCTGCAATCGGCCGTCGGATGGATTAGCGCAGCGTAACCCAACCATGGCGCCTCGAATATCTACCCGCCAGCCATGGCGTCACGCTTGGCGCAGGGTTTCAAGCGCCTTCGCCAGCCGCTTCGGCGACACCGGCTCGGCGGTCTTCAATTCCTGCGCAAACAGCGACACTCGCCATTCCTCGATCAGCCAGCGCAGTTCGTCCAGCGCCTCATCGCCGGCGGCGCGATGGTTGAGATACTCGCGCCAATACGGCAGCACTTGCAGCATGCGCTGCTGATCCTTGGTCGGATCCTGGCGCAAGCGTTCGGCACGCAGCCGCATCGCCTTGAGATAACGCGGAAAGTGCGCAAGCCGCCCGGTCGACAGCTCGCGCAGAAAACCGCCAGCAAGCAATCCGTCGAGCTGTTCGCGCAGATCGTCGTAGCTGGCGCGTGCAAAACCCATCAGCGGCGGCTGCAGCCACGGCTTCAGCTCGGCCTGCGCTTCGATGATCGGCTCGGCAAGTTTCAACCGCTCCACCGCCGCGGCAAACAGTTCGCGCGCGGCGTGCGTGCGCAACACCTCGAACGTCGCGGCACTGCGCACGTTGAGATCCTGCGTTTGGAGAAAATCGTTGAAGCCGCCTTCCACCAGGTCGTCGCGCAAACCATCCACGCTGCCCAGCGGCGCGTACTTCAACGATATGCCATTGGAAATCGGCAAACGCCGGCGCGCCTGCTTGGTGTCGCTGGACAGCGCATGCCGCAGCAATCGNTCCACGCCCTTGACNTGCGCGGCGCTCGCCTCGTCACGCCGCTCGAAGACGCGCAAAGCCACCGCATCGCCGAGATCGACCANCGCCGGAAAGGCCATCAGGCCGCCTTCGGANCGCACTTGTTCGGGGATCTCCTCGAAATCCCAGGTNGTCACATCCTCGCGCGTGAGCTCGATGTCGGTCTTGCGNGAAAANGCCTCGCGCGCCTGGCCTTCCCATTGCGCGCGCAATNCGGNNAGATCGCGGCCGGTAGCGAGCGTGCGGCCTTGCTCGTCGTGCAGACGGAAACGCATGGCGAAATGCGGCGCAAGTTCCACGGGTGCGAATTCGCTCGCCTCGATCTTCACACCTGTCGTGCGTTGCAGAAAGGCGGCCAATGCCTTGGCCAGCGATTCGTCGCGCGGCGCTTCGGCTTCGACGAAGGCGCGCGCGAAATCCGGCGCCGGCACGAAGTTGCGGCGGAACGCCTTGGGCAAGCCGCGAATCAGTTCCGCCACCTTGTCGCCCAGCAGGCCCGGCACCAGCCATTCGCAGCGTGCGCCGGGCAACGCGTTGAGCATCGCCAGCGGTAGATGCAAGGTAACGCCATCGGCCTCGTCGCCGGGCACGAAGCGGTATTCCAGCCGATAACGCTGTGGCGGAATATCGAGCGCGGTGGGAAAGGCTTTCGGATCCAGTCCGGCGCCACCGACCATCACATCATCGATCGACCAGCGCAGCGCAGCCTGTTCGGCCGGGCGTGCGTTGCGATACCAGGCGTCGAGCGCACGGCTGCTGGCGATGTCTTCCGGCAATTTGCCGCGGAAGAAATCCACCAGTTCGTCCTCATGGCGGATCAAGCCTTCGCGGCGCTGGCGCGCTTCGATGCCGCGTGCGTCTTCCAGCACACGCTGATTGGCGTGTATGAAATCCGCGCGCGCTTCGATATCGCCGCGCGCAAGCGCTTCGCGCAGGAAGATATCGTGCGCAAGCGCGGGATCCTGCTTCTGGAAGGTGACTGCACGGCGTTCGACCAGCACCAGACCGAACAGGCTGACTTGTTCGTATGCCACCACCGTGCCGCGCTTGCGCGACCAGTGCGCATCGCGGCAAGTGCTGCGCAACAGATGCGCGGCCTGTTGCTCGATCCACGCCGGTTCGATACGCCCGCACATCATGCCCCACACGCGGCCGCCGATATCCAGGATTTGCGCGGCGAAGATCCAGTTCGGCGGTGTCTTGGCAAGGGCGGAACCGGGGAAGACCTGGAGGCGGCGTTCGCGGGTGCTGCGGTAGATGCCTTTTTCGTCCTTGTGGCCGATCTGCGTGGGCAGGCCGGCCAGCAGGCTGCGATGCACAGCCTCATAGAGACGCTCCCCATCACCATCACTCCCTCTCCCCTCCGGGGAGAGGGTTGGGGTGAGGGGCCGGAGCTTGCCAGACGGCCCATCTGTGCGATTTTTTTGAGAAGCCTTCTTGCGTGCACTGCCGGTTCCACGCGAGGTTGACCCCTCGCCCCCACCCTCTCCCCGGATGGGAGAGGGGGTAGTGATGGCGGCAGCATCCAACTTCCATCCAAGGTCCTGCACCACCAGCAACAACTGCCGATGCAGCTCGCGCCATTCGCGCATGCGCAAGAAGCTCAGGAAATGCCGCGAACACCAGTCGCGCAATTTCGACTGCGTCAACTCTTCATGCGCGCG
>Ga0055539_1000463_pt1 | contig 13443 bp, 10 predicted proteins | sample AraplaCvi_mCL_r2_2_FD_55039 | JGI IMG/M metagenome (GOLD analysis project Ga0055539, IMG submission 55039) | Arabidopsis root microbial communities from North Carolina, USA - plate scrape CL_Cvi_mCL_r2 | ecosystem: Host-associated > Plants > Roots > Endosphere | place: USA: North Carolina | reverse complement strand
TCTTCACCATCGCTCGCGTAGCAGAGATATGGCAGCGGGTCGTTGGGGTCGACGAACTGCCCGGCTTGCTGTAGTTTTTGGATGCGGATGGAGGCGCTGAAGTCTTCGATGGCGTCGCGAATACCTTCGACCTGGTCAACGTGCAAATCAGGCGGCGTGCGATAGCGGACGAAATCGACGCGCGGCATCAGCGAGCGAATGAGGGCGTCGTCAACCACCTTGGCCAGCTTCGCTCGAGGTGGCGACGCGAACAGCTTGTTCGGGTCTTTCAGCTTCAGATGTTCCGCCAGGGCCATGACAAATCCGACCTGCACATCAGGTGTCTTGGGCTGGACGACGCCAGTCGTCTCACAGAAAGAATCCCAGTCGTAGCCTGCGTTGCTCAGCGCGTGGAAGACTCGCCTCAAGTCCACACGATAGGTGTCCTGCGGCCCGCTCAGGTATTTGAGCTGCTTCGTGACGTGGTGGTGCTTGACCTTGCCGCCGAGAATTCGCTTGGCTATGCGATAGCGCCGCAAGAGCTTCTCGGACTCAGCTTCTGTGAGCATGGTGTGAACCTGGTCTGGGATGTACTCCTCCGGGCGAAGGGTGGTCATTTGCCACACGTAGCGCCCTCCGGCGATTTGCCAAGCCCCGCGGTCGAAGTCGACCTCCAGCGACTGATTCGCGACATCCTTCAGCGACAGGTCCAACTGCGACCAGCAAGTCATTTCATCGCCGCGCGCGATTTCGAAGCCGTCGCCTGGAGCAAGTTCGTTGTCCACCCGCAGAAGCACGAGCTCGGAGTTGCGAACGTCATAGGGCGTGACGTGCTGCGTGGGGAGCGGTGGCTGTGTGAGCGCCTCGGGGAGGTGCCGACCGCAAACCTGAAGCACGGCGATGCCATCCAGGACGGCGCGCTCGGTCTCTTCCAAGCGCCGGCGCACGGTCTCGAAGGCGGGGGCAGCTTCCGCCAACCAATCTTTGGTCTCTCCGATGGGTTCGATGGAAAGCGCCGGCACCATGTTCGTTTCGCCTGCCAGGCTGCCCGGCTTGGGCTCGGGAACGCAGACCAGGATGAAGTCATCGCCGAACCGGAACTCGAACACCCGGCTGTGCTTGATTTGTTGCCACGCCTCAAGCCATTCGGCCAGCCTCGGTGCAAGCTCGCGCCAGCTGGAGAACTCCTCCTCCGGAGACTTGACGACCATCGTGAGCTTGAGTTTCGGCGAGGTCTTCTCGCGGTTGCACGCGTGCCAGCTTGAGTGGCCGAGGATGCGTGACGCTGCATCGAGCGCCGCCGTGTGCTTCAGTGAGACGCCAGCGTCGCCCAGTGCCCTTCGCAGACGCTTGGCCAGCTGCTTTGGGTCTTCGTCGGGGCGCGGCTGGAGACGCTCCAGCACTTCGAGAGCGGCGCCAGACGTGAAGCGTGGGACTTTGAGGTGGACGAACGTCCACAGCGCCGCCGCGGCGGCTTGCATGTCATTCGGGGAGGAGGCGTGCGCGGTCTGCGCAGCAGTGGCTGCCATGATGAACTCCGGAGAGCATCGAGGGACGGCACGCGTTGTCCGGCTCTCCAAAAGGAGGTCATCGAGCCGGGGAAAGTCTCACAAACCGAACTGGCTTCGCCGTGCCGGACTGAGTCCGGTGCGTGCACTGACAGGCGCCAACTTGCCTACGATTCGGCTGAACCGTTCTGGAATCGTAAGCAAAAGTCTCGAGGTGGTCAACACCCGCCATCGGTCAACGCTTTGGAGCGAACGAACCTCATGGGCGGATTCAGAGATAAAGCCGGATGTCCTATACTTCGAGCAAGGCATCCGGCCGCACCTGTCCTCGGGTGAAATCGGAGTTTGACCCGTACGGGGGTAAATCCGTGCACCACCTGCCACCACCGCATTCCGTCGGGGGCCGGCGCGTAATCGAGGACCGTCAGCCCGAACAGACTGGAGTGCCGTCATGGCCGAATACATCCTGTCCGCTGAAGATGCAGCGGAAGCCGCTCGCGAAGTCGAGCAAACGCAGCGTTCGCTGCGCATCCTGAAGAACCGGCTCCAAGCCAAGTTCCCCGACGTCAAGTCGTCCCACCTGACCGAGGCAATCGCCGCCGGCCTGGGCTACCAGACCAATGCCGCATTGCGCGTTGACCTTGATGGGCAGGGGCCGAAGCCCTGGCAGCTACGGTACGTTGCTCTTGAGGCGGCCCCGTTCCGGGACAGGCTGTTGGCGTTGAAATACCCGCTACAGCCAGACTTGCGGATGGGCAACCTGCCTGCTCCGCCCTCCCCGTCGTCCGAGTACAAGGGCTGGTTGCGCCAACTGGGTGAGCTCGAGCGCGCTCCCAAGAACAACTGGGACGCCATCTACGCACTCCGCGCGCGCTGCGCTCAGGAGTTCGCGCGCGTTTTCGACCTTGGCCATCGCGAGAACCGCGATGACAAGCGTGTTGCGCGATGGCTTACCGCGGGCATCGACCATGGTGCGTGTCTGCCTGGCTGGGGTGGACGGTTCAACAGCCGCCATGCACTGGTCAACTTCCCGGGAACCGACCACGCTGTCAACTTTTGCCAGTCGCTGCCCTTGGCCTCCGGCAAGGTGGTGGAGTACCAGAGTGCCATCGTGTCGATGCCCTACAAAGACGGCTCCGGAAGCGCACCGGACCTTGCTGAAGCAGCGTTCGTTGCGGGGCGAATCGGCTGGACGTGTACCGCCTTGCCGGAGTGGTCGTGGTACGCGCCTGGCGAGACCACGCTGGTCCTGTTCAAGCGCACGACCCCTCACGCTGAAATGCTGCGCGCCTGGGAAAACTCCTTTAAGCGGTGGGTGCTCGAGAACCGTACCCGCTTGAACAAGAGTGCGGGCGACACGAAGCGCAAAGTCCTTGACGATATCGCTCACTGTCAGCACATGCCCTTTGACTTGGTCGACTTCGATGACTGCCGGGAGCGGTACCTGAAAGAGTTCGTCTCGCGCCTTTATGACGATGGCACCGACGTGATGGGGCGCGCTTTCAAGCGGCTGATGGAGGCTTGGCAGCAAGCAACCTTGGCGCCCGGGGTTGTCGCGCTCTAAGAGGCGTGTTGCCGGCGGCGGCCTTTATCAAGCAGCCAAAAAGAAGCCCGCGGTGCTTTCGCATCGCGGGCTGTTGACAGTTTGCTCGCTGAATCGTTTCCCTGGCCAGGGTGCCGACAGACTCCACTCAGCGAGCCCGGAATGAAACTTGGTTCGCCAGCCAAGCGCGCTAGGCGCCTATCGCCTCGAGCCCGGGCGCGAAAGCTCGAAGGGTCCTTCCAATCCCACAAGGGGAAGCTCATTTCTGGTTTTCGGTCCGCCCAAGGGACCTTCGTGGAGCACGGGTGGGCAATCCCGCGTCAAGGTTGAACAACGGCACGCGATTTCGCGGCCACCATTGTCAGCCGACTACTCGGCTTAGTTCCAGGGCGCTCCGAGCTTGTCGTCCGGCAGGTCGGAGACGTCCATCTCGACTTCGACCACCTGCTTCTCGACCGCGTCGAGCTTGCTTTGGCTCAGAGGCGGCCCTTGGAGGAGCTGCTTCAAGTCCTGCGCAACCTCAAGCACAGCTTCGGCTCGAACTTCTTCTTCTCCGCGGGGCGGGTCCCCCGGGTTCGCTTCGTCCTCCGTGCGGTAATACTCTGCGTTCAACCACGCGTCGAAATCCCTTCACGGGACTGCGAGCCTACCCAGCGGTCGTCAAAATGCGACCAGCCGCCTTTGCACTTCCTAAGACACGCTAGCGCCAATCCAGCGGTGTTAGCCGCTTGTGGTCAAAGCCCCATGCCTCGCAAAGCGCTTCCAGGCAGTACTCAAGCGGGTCAGTGGTCGTAGGCTCAGGGCCTGGAGCGTCGTCTGGCCAAAGCAGCTTCGCGGACGTGAGTGTGTGCGTGTAGTCCGGGATGATGGTGTAGGAGTCCTCGCCGCGCCATCGCGCTTCGACACCGCTTCTTCCATAGTGCAACGGTTCGTCGAAACCGACCAGCAGCGCGATGTCGCCGTCGAGGTACTGACGGACTTTTGACGTTCCCTTCAGTGCTCCAAGAAGGCGACGGATGACCGTACTTTCTCGCTTTCGCCAGTACTGATGACCACGGCCATCTCTAATTTTTTCCAGCCATCGCTCGAGGCCCTGAGCGTCGTTCGCAAACGGCCAACTCAGCTTTGCACCCAGCAGCTTCGCGATGTGAGAGCGCGCAGCGTCGCTTCCTGAAAACCACTCTCCAGCAAGGCTGTGCTTCGCCATTTGCAGATGGCACCATTCCTCGCGATGGCCTGCCTTTGGCATCACCGTCACAAGCTTGATTTGGCAGCGCAGCTCCTGAATGAGCTGGCGCTTTCGCTCCTCTGGTTCCGCGCTCCGGCCAACCTTGATAGCACCGAACTCGTTCTGCATCACGTACAGGCTCTGCGCCCGTGTGTCCTCGTTGCGAAGCGACGACAGCGTGTCGATGTTGGTAACGCGGCGAGCGAAGTACGGCATCGGGGTTTCGAGCTTATGCAGTCGGCTTCTCGTAGTAGACGCAATCCACAGCCGTGCGACACCACCACATTCCGACGGAGCCGGTACGCGGCAAGCGAGCTATGCAACCGTCAGGGGAGATGGCACGGAACTTCCTGCGTCGCGAGCGCGACCGTCGGAAAGTGCGGGCTTGCCAACGGCTTGATTCCGTGCCGGATGACCAGGCCAAGATAATCCTGGTCAGTCGTTAGGGCTCCAGCAGCCTTCCAGCCAGCAATATCCCGACCCGTATGGACACAGTCCGTGCCGAGGGCCAGCGTGACTTGATGCTTTTGACCCCAGCACCCCGGCTGGCACACATGCCCGATGGCGGCGGTTGAGGAGAGCGCTGTCCGCGTCTTCGCACTGCGAATCCCCTTGTCTTCTAGGTGCTCGATGAGTATCAGTGCGACAAGGCGATTCAACGCATAGCACTTTCCAAAGTGCGTGCACTTCATCAACAGCGTCACGACGCCGGGCGACCTCGAATTCGTCAGCGAATCGAGGAGTCCGGTCACCGTTTGCCAATCCGAATGAGTCTTGAGCTCAATCACAGCTTGCTTGAACTTCGCGTGGAGGCGCGTATACACCTCGCATTCGGTGAAGGCCTTGGTCACGGCCATGAGCGACGTCGCGGCGTGCCGGTCCCAATGTCCAAGAGCTGCGAAGGAGGCCTTCCACGTACTGTCAGGCGGCGTCGCGTTCAGGATGCGCTTGAGCACATTCCGAGCGGAGACCTCTCCAGTTAGCAGTCGAATGTACTCCTGTAGAGAGCCGTCACCCGTACCAGACACAAGGACTGACTCGCCCTTCGGAAGGCCCCGATTGGGTGTCTCAAAGGGGTCAGTGCTCCAAAAATCCAGTCCGACAAACTGCTGTCCACCGTTCGTATTCGGTGCGCTGGCTACTTCCCATCCAAAACCTGTTGCCACGATGACCACGTCGGCGGGCCACTGCTTTGCGGCAACATGCTTCGACGCAGCCGTCTCCACCAGAAAACGCCCCGTCGTCCCCTTGCGCCAACCAACCACGTCCCGGTTGGTGTGGATTTGAAGACGTGCGCCAAGCGCTTGACCGATGAACCAGCTGGCCCATTTGTCAGCTTCCTGCGCCACGATGGTGTTGAAGGGTGCATCAACCGCAGTGAACCGACGAGGAACGTCGTCTGCAATCGGCCACTGCTCTTCATCCCAATAGGCCGCGGGCCAGTCGTATTGAACCGGGTCCAGATGGCGGGTGCTCGAGCGCTGTTGCAGCTGCATGGCCTGGTCGGCACGCTCCAGGATGGTGATGGACGCGACGCCAATGCGTTGAGCCGCCAAAGCCACGGAGATGCCAGCTGCGCCCGCGCCGACAACGACCAGGCGCATCTCAGGGGTCAGGTAGTCCGCATCGTCAAGCGCGTCGACAACGAGATTCGCGCGAATAACCTGGTCGCGAATGCTCACCGGGGCGAACTGTCCCAGACGATACACACCCGGCTCGAGCCGAAAATCGGCCAAGCACGCGGTCATGCAGAGAACGATTTATCGAACGCCGTCGTCGTACCGGCCGCGGCCGGATATGGCATCCATGAAGGCTTTGCGCTCCCCATCGCTCAACTCACCTGTCTCGGGCTCTCTGGCCACTTGTTTTCGTGGACGCACAGCGGCTTTGTTTCGGGAGAAGGTATCGCGTGCGCTGAGGTAATTTTCCAGTGCTACGCTTATCTCACGAAGCAAACGCTCCTTACCGTCGGCTCCCTCGATGGACAGCAGCCGGTCGGGAATGGAGACAAGGGGAAAGCCCTCGTCGTGCAGCGTGTTGAGCTCTTCCAACCGCGGGAGCGGCTGAGAAGACGCCCGAACCATCACCGGGATGTCCGACTGCTCGAAAATGCGAAGTGCTTCCGCATGAGCCTGCTCGAACGGGCGGTTAGCAAGCCAGACGACACGGTAAGCGGGCTGACGGCGTTCGGACGGCCGACGTGACGAAACGCCCACCGGCCGGAACTTGACCGGAGCGAACGTGTTGTCGAGCAAGAGCTCCATGCGTGCCATCGTACTACCCTTTGACGCGCTGCGCGACAGGTGGTTCCTGTTCATCGGTAGCTGCGTGGCTTAGTTTAGGCATCTTCCGTTCCTTGCGGGCGCTCAGCTGACGACATCATCGACTAAGTGCTTGATATTTAACGACTTTTCCTGCCGGCGACCCAGTTCGCACGTGAACCACCAGTGCCTGGAACCGCCGGCGCTGAGTTGTGGTGCATCCGCTGCACTTCCGCGGCCCGACTTCGACGAAGTCGTCCCACGCGGAGGAGGCACCTTTCCTATATCGCAGCGAGCGGGACAGACTACCTGGCATCCGTTCCCGCTGGCGCTCTCCCAGCCGCACCTGTTCCCGAACCAACGTCGCTTGCGTTCCTCGTTGCTGGCTTGGGCGTTGTTGCCGTGCGCGCAAGACGCAACCGCGCCAGCTAAACCAGGAGCCTCAGATAGCGCTGAGATGTCGGAGGCTCTGGAGGTACGCGAGTGGTACTTTGTGTTTAACCCTTTTCCAGGCCCCCGTCACGAGTGGCCCCAGGCTCCCACGCGCCTAACTGTTCAAGAAAGGCCGGCAGCTGCGCCTCAAGGGACAGCTGCCGCAGGTCTGGCGTACCTACCACGCTGCGACCCTCCTTGGTCACGATGAAGGCCAGCCAGTAGGCGGTCTCGCCAGGCCGCGAGTAGCGGAACACCTCCAGCCGTCGCGCCCCCTTCGCCATGAGTCCGGGAAGCAACGCAGCGACTGGTCCCACCAGTTCAGCCGGAACCTGCAGTTCCACGCTCGGGTTGTCCGGGCGGCTGCGTGCCCATGCAATCCGCTCCCCGGCTTGTAACCAGACCGCCCGGACGCCCGGATGCCGCTGCAGTTCGTCTAGCCGGTTTGCCGGTACGGATGCCGTAGTGAGCCCGAACGGAAAGTACTCTGCATCGGGCACATAGTCAGGGAGCTCGCACCAATCGGATATCTGCAGCATTACACGCACCTTGCGGGACGCTCGCCGCTTGGGGTCACCCAGCGAGTTCACGAACTCTCCCCCTGCGGTTGGAGAGCGATGAAGCCCGTCGCTGTCTGCAGCGTGAGCAGTCCCAGTCGAAGGACGCGCTGTCGCAGGTCTGCATGGTCCATGCGGAGCTTGAACGCCAAAACGCGGAGCCGCTCCTCGGCGTCAAAATGGATGTGCGCCGCCCTCAACGCCGCGATGGGGTCGTCCGAAGGTGGCGGAAGCGCTGCCCCTGCGTCAAGCTGAGCGATGCCGCTCTCCACGCACATGCGAAAGACCGCACCACGGGGTGCTTGGAAGTGGTCTGCAAGAGCGCGCATGCCTTTGTCGACATCGCGGTCGATGCTGTGGTTCTTGAACACCAAGCCGTCGGTTTTCACAATTGCCCCTCCGGCGGTTGCAACAGCGAGTGCGCGAATGCTGCTTGGAGCAGTTCCGGCCACGGATTGCCAGGCTTGGCCTCCCCCGTCTTGAACCGTTTCGCCAAGGGGGCGGTCATGTCGACGGTCATAACGACCAAACGCCCCGAGGGAATGTCAAGGCAGTCTCGAACGACGGCTTCGACGGCTCGACCTGTTCGGTGGGCCTCCGCATTCCAGGCGGCAACCACCATAGCGTCGACGTGGACGGCCTGCACTGGCAGGTTGCCAGCGGGTATGTTGATGATGTCCAAGTTCGGTCCCTTTTGGAGTGAAACTTGGAATCTCGCAGGCCGGACGCTCAAGGAATGAGCCTGCGACGTTTCGGCAGGCGGGGAACAACGTGCTCCAACCGCAGCCGAGGTAAGGATGGCTTCTCGGGCGGCCTGAAAGCAATGCCTCGCCGAGCCCGAAGCGCCCAAGTGGCGTCAGCCACAAGTCGACCCCTTCCCCCAGTTCGGACGCATCGCCGCCGCGGATTCTTTCAGCCGCACTACTTCCCTGGCGATGGCCGGGTACATGTCTCTTGCGTGACGGAAGCGAGACCAGCAGCCCGCCTCGGTCAACACCTCGGCGACCGGCACGCGCTCGCCAAGCGCTACGTACTTGTTCACGAGCAGCCGCACCTTGCGTGCAAATTGAGCGTCTGCTTGCGGCGTCGCATAACCTCGAAATCCTCTCGGTTCGTGGTTGAGAATTGGCTTGCGAGTCGGCTCCTGGAGGCGTAGCGCGGCTTCGAGCAACAGATGCTTGAAGGTTCTAATCGGCTGGTTGCTACCTGGCCTGACCATGAGCGCCGACCACCTGAGCGAGCGGTCGCGCTCTGGCAGAACGGCATCTGCAAGCTTCCCCAACTGCCTTGCGAACCAGTCTGTCAGCTTGGCCGCGTCTATATTGCGTCCATGCGATGCGAGTCCGAGCATGACGACGGCCTCGCGATACCAATCAGCGTCTCGGTGCACCGAAGAGAGTGGCGCACGGATGATGACGTCGTTGGAAAGCTCCGCCAACAAGACCTGCAGCCGCGACGGCTTCTTGCGACCAACCCGAGGCAGCAACCGAAGCAGGTCGCCTGGAAGCGCTGAGTGCCATCGCGTTGAGGTTGTAGGTAGCTCCGTCACGCTGAGTCCCCTCAAGTGCCGCAGGCAAATCTGAACGCCCGGCAGGTTGTGTTGCCGATGCCAGTATGTTTCGCCCGTAGCGGCGAGTTCCTCTTGAGCGCAGGAGGCACAAAATCGCCTCAGGCGCGAAAAGTCCGAGACGCTTTGCACAATAGCGCCAACCTTGCGAGCGTCGGCTCCCGTACTCAGCGCCGATTGAACGGCCTCCACGAGAGCAGCCTTCCGGAAGAAGGCTGTCGAATATGGGAAGACGGTGTGGTTCCACAGAAGGAGCTCGGGAGCAATGCGCACCCCCGCGCCCATCGCTCGCAGATTGCCGAGATGGAAGATTCCGGGCCTGCCTTTGGCGCCGCCCACAACCGCCTGAGTCAGCACGGCAATCGAAAGCTGGGTGCGCCTCGCCATGCGAATCCAGAGACTTCCCAAGAGTTCGTCAGGATAAGGCGCAGGCAAGAGATAGCGCACAGTGCTACCTCCTCAAGCAAACTGCCGTTGCAGCATCTGCACGCCTTCCCGGCTCAGGCCGCGCGTGGCATCTGGGGAGCCTCAGGCGCTTGGTCGAACTTCGCCATCGCCACCTTCGCGGTCGCGAGCGTTCCGAGGTCCTTGAGAGCAATCCCACGAAGGTCCGCGGCAGCGACCGTCTCCGCATCCACCTTCGCTGCCTTCGGGCTCGGAGGCTCCTGACGGGGCTTCGCCTTGCTCGCGGACTTCTTGGCGCTCGACGGTGCAGCCGTCGAAGGCGTCGTCAGATTGGCTTCGGCATGCCCATCGGTCTCGGAGCTCGCAACAGCCGGCAGGGGCGTGCCAATCGGAACGGCGCGCAGCGGAGAGTCGAACTCCAGCGTCGTATAGTCCTCGACATCGAGGCCGTCGCTCCAGAGGTCGCTCACGATGTCGAGCTTGAGTCGGTCGCGGTTCTTCAGCGCCGTCAGGCCAAACTGGACGTTCTTGAACTCAGCCTCGAAGGTCTCTGCCACCAGTTCCTTCGTGACCAGTTCGGAAGCCCCGATGGCTCGCACCTGAACGGACTTCCACAGCTTGACCAGGATGTCCGGGATACCTTGGCTGAACTCGAAGAACGTATCGGCCCACTCCTCGCTGAACTCGATGAGCTGCTGTGTCCACTGGTAACGGAAGAGAACGCGCAACAGCACTTCGAACTGGCCGGTCTGACCCTCTCGGGAACGCTTCAATGGCGCCCACAGGGCCGAGCCATTTCCCGAGGAGCGGCGGGCCTTCGTGAAGCGCGTTCCCACCGCTCCCGCGAACTCGGTCGTGCCGACGAACATCAGCGGCACCCTGGCCCTGTTGGCCGCGGTGATGAGGAGCTTCATGAGCGGCGTCTCGTTGGCTGCAGCAGTCGAACGCGCCCGCTTCCGCTGCTGCCCGGGCTCATCCCCGGCAAGGGAGCGCTGGTTCTGCGCTTCGTCGACGATGAGCATGCCCAGGCCGTGTTCGTAGGCAGCGCGAAGCACCTGGAACAGGCGTTCCTCCGCATTGCGCCCTTTGCGCATGAACGTGTCGACGAAGCCGGCATCCGGCATCAGGCGGTCGAACTCCTCGGCGAGCTGCGTGGCCAGAGCATGTGCGCTCTTGCCATCATGCGACATTTCGATGTGCGCAAACGGCACTTGCCAACGCCCATGCACGCGGTGATAGATGACCGGCGGCAGCTTGGCGATGAGGTTCTCGATGGTGAAAGTCTTGCCCGAACCGGACGACCCGCTCAGCGACAAAGAAAGCTGACGCCGACCCCGCAAGACGCGAGTGCAAGCGAAGTCGCCACCTTGCTGCTGGGCGTAGAGGTTGCGTCGAATCTCGCGGTCCGAGGCACTGCCGGGTGCGCGGTCTTCATAGCCTTGGTGCAGCATGCAGAGCATCGCGCGAGCGATGTCGACAACGCGCGGGAGCGCTACGAAAATCCTCGACACTTTGGCCGCATGCTGGATGCGCATCGCAGCCGGCAGCTTGCGCTCCTCGGAGGAGAAGGCAGGCAGATAGGTCAACGCCCGCGCCAGAGTGGCGTTATCAGGGATAGGCGGCAGCGCTTCGACAAAGGCGTTGCCACGATGCTCCTGAGGGATGTCCTTGTCTCGATAGATGGCCTCGACAAATTCAAAGTCGCTGTCGTTCGAGGTGTGCCCGCACGAAGCGTGCGCGTCGTGTCGAGGCTGGTGGGCGGCCTCGGCATTCTTGGCGCTATGGGTCGCCGGGACAGTTGCTTGCATGGTGGCAGTAGCGCGATTGAGCGAGCTCATTTCCATATCGGTGCTGGAGAGCGCCGGCGCGGAGACGGTAGCGACAAGGATGGAATCGGTGGGCCGGGCGGAGGATGTCATGGGAGTGGTATCTTCAGTTGTAGGCAATAGAAGGGGTTGCCTCGCCAGCAAGCGAGGCATCGGAAGGAAAGGGTTGGAACGAGGCAATCAGGAAAGCAGCTCGAGCGCGGCAATCAGGTCGTCGAGTCCTGCCTCGACAACTGCAGTTGATGCAGGCTCGTGAGCGCTTGTATCGGCATCGCGAGGCTTGCTGGATGGCTGGCGAGACGGCTTGCTCCGCTTGCCGCCCTTCTTCTTCGGCGCGGCGGCAACACCTTCGGAATTCGTGTCTGCGCCATCGGTGTCGGCTACGGCGTCGCCCTCGGGCTCATCCAGCACAGCGCCAATCGTCGAACTGGGCGTCTTGGTAACGTCGTGCATGGCCCGTCGCCCGTCGCGCATCTCCATCTCCCACGCAGCTTGGCCTCCAGCTTTGCGGGCTGCCAAGCTCATGCCCTTGGTGGCTTCTTTCATTTCTTGGTAAGCCTGCTCACTCACGCCCGACACGGTTTCGGCCACAGCAGCACGACTCGCCAACTTGGACGTCTTATTCAACGTCGTCTTGAGCGCGCCGTACTTTTTGACGTAGCCGTCAACTTCCGCGAAGCTGTAGCCTGAGAAGTAGCGTGCGTATGTTTTCGTCAGCTTGCCGGCATAGGTCTTCGTCGCGTCCTTGTTGTCTTGGATGAGGATGGTGTCAACCAGGCTCGGGGAGTAGGCGACCTTGACTTCGTCCACGCCGAGCAAGCTTGCTTCCGAGAACCAACCAAGCTTTTTGGACTCATCAAACTCGTAGACCAAGCCACGAAATTCGATACCACCGTCAGTGACCTTCGCAACGTCGGTTGGCATCAGCGCTCGCCGAGCCTTCTCATAGCCAATCTTGGCCAGAGCACCGCTATTCGTGGCGATGTCATGGTTCCAGAGGTTCACCGGCGACGGCTTCTTCCCTGTAGACAAGAACTTGGGGTCGAGCACTTTGGGGGTAGCGGCTTTCAAGTTATGGGCAATCACGATTTCCAGGTAGATGCGCATGAAGTCGTCGAAGTTGAGGCTGGCGTCCTTTTCCCACTTCTTTCCTCGTCGCTTGGTCGCGTTTCTCGGCAGTTTGTAGCCGTGAGCGTTATCTTTGAGAACGACCGAATTTGTGTGGAAGCCACCCTCGACGCGGCACTTCTTTCGGGCCCGCTGGCTAGCCAAATTCGAAGCCTGCTGCCGGAGTTCGTGAGTGAGGATGTCACTTCCGTAACACAGGAAGTCACCGCGGTCGCCGACCCAGCGATTCGGAAACAGCCCCCGGGCCGGAAACGCCTCGGGTATGTAGGTAACCTTGTACCGCTTGCAGAGCGACTCCCAATCACCGCAAATGGATAGCACCGCCTGCTTGCACTCCTCCCACTTGGCAGGCTCCAAGCTCGCATAGAACCCTACGATGAGATTCGTATAGCGGTCGACGACCAGATATAGAGTAGGCAGGCCGATGATGAGCGCCCGGTCATACCTAGCGACAAGCCAGAGGTCGACCTCGGTCGAATCAATCTCATAGATGTCACCCGCTCCAGTGCAGTCGTCCAGCACTGTGCCGGTCGATGGCGCATGGTTGTTATCGAAATCCGCCTCGCTAACTCGACTCTTGCGAGCCACGGCGGCGGAAACGACACTGCGAATGATGTATCTGACCTGGTCTTCAGTTGGTCGGCTGCCGAGAGGCAAGAGCTCTGCCTCGCCCGGCTCGTTCTTGCTCATGACAATCTTGCCGCTTTCGTCTCTCACGGCGAACATCTTCCGCACGACCGTATCGGAGACACACCGAACCGAGTACCGTTCGTCCTTAAGGAATTCTTTGCGCGCCATCTTTATGACAGCCTTCCGAATTGGCGCTGTCATCACGAATGGCTCGTAGCTCTGGTCGTTTGGACGCCGTCCTCGCGCGCTTCCCTTTCCAGGAGCGAAGAGCTTCACCTTGTGCCCCTTTTCGCCGACGACCTTGACCTCGATGACCCCATCCATATCCTCGGTGAGTCGCCCACATCGCCAATAGTCTCCACGCAGCGAATCTTGGGTC
>Ga0055539_1000457_pt1 | contig 13786 bp, 8 predicted proteins | sample AraplaCvi_mCL_r2_2_FD_55039 | JGI IMG/M metagenome (GOLD analysis project Ga0055539, IMG submission 55039) | Arabidopsis root microbial communities from North Carolina, USA - plate scrape CL_Cvi_mCL_r2 | ecosystem: Host-associated > Plants > Roots > Endosphere | place: USA: North Carolina | reverse complement strand
GGCCCCAAGTATGGAGCCGGCTCACGGTGTACACCTTGCTCGCGTAACGTGCGGTGATCGACCTGATGATCATAGAACCCGTGATACCGAAGTGCGTTGTTGATCGACTCAGCAATAATGCGTCGCATCTCAATGGTGGAATTCTTGATCTCTGATGGCCTCAGCCCAGAACCAATCTTCCGGTTTCCACCTAACTCAGGATGCGTGGCATTGAACCGCTGAAAGGTTTGCTCCGGCGATCGTCCGATACCGTCATCCACTCGCCCGGAGAACATTCCGTGAATATGCGGGTATGGAACGCCTGAAACAGATGAGATGTTCTCGTGGAAGGCGAACAGGTAGGGACGCCCTGCAGCAATGGCATCCATGACCTGCCATGCCAAATGTCTGTTCTGATCGCGAGTCAAGCAATTGGGTAGGCCAATCACCACCGATATACAGGCTGGACTGTTTGCACGTTCGTACTTGTCCGACGCCAGGAAGAACTCCTCCGGATCATCCCTAGCCCAACCCGGTAGGTTGTCGTATCCCCATCCAACGAAATCATCACGCTCAGAGTAGGCGCCCCTGCGCAGGATGTATCGAAGGTGATCGGCCGTCGTACCACGCTTCAACGATGAAATGCCGAAGTGCATCTGATCCATAATGGGTGCCCCTTATAAGGGTTGCAAAAAGGCCCGCAAGGATTAATCCCTGCTGGCTGCCAAGGTGGTCAAAGGGCGAAAACCTCATCGACTTCGATGAGAAACGTATAGTTGACGTCTGCTTTTATGGCTACGAGTAAGCCAATCTTTCAGATATCAGTTACCCATCACTAGGCATCTATCTAAGCAACTTAGTCCTGACCATATAGTTAGGCACGCTCCAGTAAGAAATTACTGCACTAGGTAAACATGACATCGAATGCAAATGATGTGACACCACAGGGAGACATCATCATGAAGGCTGTCTACAGGGCGATACGAAAGAGCATTCAGCAGCTACGAAGGGTGAAAGGTTTATCGCTGCAAGAGAGGGCTAGGCATAAGGCTAGCCAACGGCTAAATGAGATTATCCGGCTGGCGCACGAAGGAATAGAAAAGCCACAAGTGATGTAAGGCACGTGGACCAATATGTCCATGTGACGTATTAGGGAATGCCGGTCGCTGTCGTTTCTGACGCCGTCTTGTAGGGTGTCGTTGAGTGTGGCGCCCGCAATTAAAATACGTACGGCAGCAAGAGCAACTCGGCGGAAGCTAAGTTTCCGCAAGAATCAGGACGCGCATGCGTCGAACAGGCGTAATTTGTGGCCCCTATTGATCCCCTCGGGGATGGTTACACCTCAAGCATCGATAGGCGACGTCTTCCAAATATCCTTAACCAGGGCTATCAGTAGCCTGTGACGAGCTTCAATGGCCTCTGTATTCCAAGCAGGGAATGCCTCCAGTTTTTCGTTTATTCTGGAGATGGATGTGTTCTGACCGACACTCGTCAGTTCAACTAAGCTGCGGGTAAGGTAGTTTCCGCTTTTACGGTACTCGACTTGCTTCGCCGCGTAGAAATCATTGCCCGCGACGATGTTGATGGGCTTCTCAAGCAAGGTCAAGTTGCCGAGTCGGTTCTTGTAATCGTCGTAAACGGTATCTGGATTTTCATCGGCCCAATTGGCGCGTAGTTCCGATGTGGGGTTATCTGGGAGGATGTGTTCGATTTCCAGCTTACTGAATGGTTCCAAGCTTCCCGGCCCTTTCATGCCGCTGAAAGCCATTTCGACATGTTGTGTAAGACGTGCCAGCAAATAGCGCGTCCGGTACTGCTGCATCGAATACAGCGTGAAGCGTTTAAGCGCGTCGTCGAGTTCCTGTGACTTCCCGGCCATGTTCTTATCGAAGCGATCGGCCACAAATGCGTTGATCTGTGCCTTCTGCTGCAAGGGGTCGGCTACTTCGGCAATCGCACGCAATTCGTCTGCCCATTGGGAGAAGCTGCGCTCCAAATCCTTGGTGGGCGTCTTGGTAAAAATATAGTAGAAGAGGAAGCTCTCCAACTGGGTCACGAAATGATCGAACAGCGGCTTCGGTAAATTTGCTGCTGCCAAGAGCAAGACGTAGTGCAAGCTGAAAGCACCTCCCGCCAACCTCTTGAGGCTGTCCATTGCGAGGCTAGTCTTACCGTCATTACCAAGTCCGTTGGAGAATGCAAGGTAATGCTCAACGTTCCGAATGACTTTTCGGACGAATTCAAAAGGCTTGTTCGCGTAATCGCACAGCGCGGCGTTCTGCTTGTCCATGAACCAGTCGTAGATTTCATCCTCACGCACCACGGAATCGCCTCGGTCGTTTTTTATGACATAGTTCGCCATTAGGAAGTAGCGCAGAAACCGCAGCGGCTTTTCCTTCCCCTTCTCCAGCGGTTTGGTGATCTTCTTCCACTCATCCTTGAGCTGGGTGAATTGCGCTTGCTTCACCTGAGTGAACAAGAGGTTCTTGAGCAAGTCCATTGGATTCAGTCCAACGCCGCGCTCATTGATTGTCTCAAAAATCTTCAGTGCGCTACTCACGTCCGTCGAGATTTGGATGAACACCACGTTGTTAGCCACATAGCCCCAATACTTCTTCAGCTTGGGTATGTCGTCGTAGTTGTCCTTCAGATAACGGTACAGCGTGCCATAGGCATTGACCAAGTTTTCCAAGGCCCCGAAGCTGGTGATGCCTGCCGCTTGGACGCCTGCCCGTACGACTTGTGGATCGGCATCAAGTTCAACCACTTTGGCGATAACTTCGCCAGCACTTTCGTAACGTGGCTCCAGTTTCAGGCTGGTTTGTGCCTCCCCATTGGCATCCGTGTAGCTAGTAGAGATCAGACTACTCAGGGTCTGCCGCAGCGGTTCTCCCTGGAACAAATGCTTCAGGGCACAAAGAAGCAAGTAGAACGTGGTCAATCTTTGCTGACCATCGATCACCTCGTAGTGACTCTTCTGGTCGGTTGGCGATACCAGTACAGTGCCGATGAAATATATCCGCGTCGATCCCACATCAATCTGCTCGTCGATATCTTCGAGCAACTGTTGCACTTCCTTGTCCGTCCAGACGTATTCGCGCTGATAGTCAGGCACGATATAGAAGCACTCTCTGAAGGCTTCCTCAATACTGTATTGGTGGTTTTCGATGCGCGCCATGCTTGTGTCCTGTTATCGGCATCTACGCCGCATAGCGGCAAAAGAGGAGTCAATTCCAGCGAAGCGTCAACATTACAGTTCGTCCAGGTTACTCGGTGAACTGAAAATTTGGCGCGTGCATACTAGTCGTCCAACTTCTTAAGCAGGCGTATCAGTGTCTCTCTCATCTTGGATTTGGTCACCACTATGCTCTTATCGCGACTCTTCGATTTGCGCGTTCCAATAAGCCACTTGTCGATATAGAGTCCGACAATGGTGAGTGCAAATGGAACCGAAATCTGAATGTGCCACCACTTCTTTTCTGATTGACGTCCATCAGCCAATCCTGCGTCAAGGTGATAGCGACCGTCATCAACGCGCCGCGGATCTAAATTTGCTAGGGAGAATCGGCCCTGAGCAATGGGGAAGAGTTCGTCATCTACATGCTCTTTGGACAATGCAAGAAAGTTGCAGTCTTCGCCCTTGCCAAGCCCTTTGGGCATCGGTCCGTCAATGTCAACGGAGCGATACTCCAACTCACGCTCAAGCAGGCTAATTAGCTGCTGATAGGTCAGTTTCAAAGCAACATCTTTTCCATTACTTCGGAAATATTCTACGTTGCCAGAGGTCATCTCCAGCCGACCTTTCCGGGTGCCGTTTCGTCCAACAATTTGGATACTTGTGATCTGTGTCGATTTTGGTTCACGGGCCGGCATTGTTATCCCCTGGTTATACAAATTTGTAAAAGTTTAAACTTTGACTACTACAGCCATGTCGATTAACGACTGTAGGTGTTTGTGAAGAAGGTCCGGTATGAAGCCGTGCGAAATTAGTACGCCAGCCTCCATGTTTTGTTCCATTGCGTGGCCTGTCAGGTTTGCACTTGTAATGAAGCAAACGCTGCCATCTGCGACCGCGACTTTGGCATGAACGCGTCCGTTGAAGAATGGCGACTCTCTATGAACCCATGCGTAGATTTTCGCGGTTGGAACAAGTGTCCGCATCTTTGCAATCACGTCAAAGGAGATGCTTCCGCCATGCTGTTGCGACGATTCAAGTAGCATGGAGATTTCCACGCCGCGATCGCTAGCTTTGTTCAGCCCATTCACGATCTTCGTGACGTCATATGCGACAAAGCTGGTTATGAATAGGGTTGACACAGCCGCATTGATGACTTGCAGCAACGCCTGTTCTGTTCTACGAGTTGACACGAACGGTGTAGTGGGTCCCGTCCAAACGAGTTCAATTGAGTGACGCTTCGAGACGCTGTCGAACGTGTGACTGGCTGCGAGCAGCATTGAGGCCAGTTCGCCTGCTGTTATCGAAGTTGCATGCCAAATATCAATGAGCTCATCGACGACAGCCTTTGCTTTCGGCGTGCCTAACGCGTCCGATAGCGAAGTGTTTGCTTTACCGTGCTCAGTTTTTCGAATTCTGTTTGCTAAGGCGTGAACTTTCTCCGGTGAAATCAAACAAACCACGGTCTTCACGGCTTCGAGAAGATCCTCCATGTCATAGCCTCGAAAAGAACGCCGCATCGCCACGGTCGAGGGTTTGAACAAGTAATGATCTGTCGAGGTAGCGATTGCCCCGCTCGCAGGATGTCTCCGCTACTAGCCCGCATGCATGACAAGCCGCAGCGTGAAGCGATCGATCTTTTCCTGGATCGTGCTCGGAACAGAGTGGATCGGACGAGCAAATTTTCGATCGATTTAGCGCTTGCCAAAGAAGTCTACCGAGATTTTCCGGTTTGCCTAAATCAACGAGGCCGCCCAATGTTCCGTCTGAATCCGCTGCAGCTGTGTAAATGAGTACGCCTGCCTGTGGATTCGCACCCGACGTATCGGCATAAATCCTCTCTCGAATGCTTGCTGCGTTATATCCACATTCCAGAGCCAGCTCTCGAATCAATAAATGCGAGAGCGTATGGAGCATGGCATACCGAATACCTGGGTAGCCCTCGTTGGGATCAAGGTGACGTGAATTGCGCCATCCCATATGTCCACTTTCGAGCACTTGATCGACATACCTGACACCCTGAAGGACCTCCCATGTCCGGAGTGCTTGTTCGTCGAATTGAATGAAGATGCCTTCGCCATGAACCTGATTTGCGGGAACCCAATTCAATTTGCGACGGGCCATGCTGGCCATCTGAGGCCGCTCGTTCGGATTACTCGCTTCTTCGGGCGCCTCTACGCGCGTGAAGCCCAGTAAGGCATTGACCTCCCGAAGTCTCTCCAGAAGCAGCACCCTGCCGATGTGCTTTTCGAAGCCCGTGGGTATGGCGACCTTCTTACTCATGAAGTTCGGATAGTCCACAGGCGGGTTAGCTGCCGTCAGCACTTCCCACTCTGGTCCCTTGATGTCGGTCTCCCCGACGACTTCCTGTACAGCGGTGTTGCGATGCTTTTCGATGGCCGACCAGATGACAGACGCTGGATACTTATCTATGCCTGGCAAGGTTCCAATTTTCTGCAAGGTTTTCACGACGACGGAGACCGCGGCTTCGGAATCTAGATCTCCAAAGAACTCCCAGCCGTCTTGAATCAGCTGGCCGAGCGGATCTTTTGCCAGTGGAATGGCGAGCGCCGACAGGGTGATCGGGAACCAGCTATTCGTAGCGCCAAGCAAGACTGCTCGGGCCTCCGCGTCACACTCTTCGTCGAAGTGATCTAGATGGGGGTGTCGGCCTCTACAACTCGGCAAGTTTTCTATCCCTACCTTGCCGAAGGCATGTGCCATGCTGCGCGACGCACCACAGGTATCACACTTCACCCACAGATTCTCGGTCTGCAATGACGCTCCGCTCTCGAAAAAGCGCAGCGTTCCTTTGCATGAGCTATTACCCCTGTGAACGAAGTAATGCCAGGGGAAGTCATCAAGGTGGCCATTGCGGCACGCCAAAAGGAAACGCGCCGGAACCGCATCGGCATCTCTGGCAGGCTGGTCACCTTTTGAACCGCGGCAGCTTTTGTGGACAAACCGGGTTCGCTCGGGGCGAAAGCGGCTCTCCTTGATCTCGAAAAGCTTCGCATCGAAGGGTGACAATAGGCCACACTTCACACAGCGCATCCAGCGCGGGAAAGGCCGAACGGGGACGCCAATATTCGCTTCCGCCGACCATGGATCGACGAGTTCACTCTTCTGGAATGGTGGCATCCGCAAGCTATCCACCTGCGATCCGAGGACCTTTCTTACGGCGGCGAGCAAGCGCGGCTCTTGAATGGGCTGACATCTGTCTTTCTCCCATTGGTCGATGCCCAGTGTCACCACTGAAAGGTTGGGTAGATCAATCAGTGCGCCCGGCCCGTACGTCCAGAGGAGTTGACTCGGACGCACTTCTCCAACGGGTGTCTGGTTGCTCATGCTTGATCCTCGTCCTGCGGCGATGGACGGGGTTTCCAACCATAGTCGTCCGAGATATGACCCGTATTCATGATGAGGCGGACGCCTGGCTCCACTTCGCGCATCGACATCGGAACGGTCCAGTTGTCCCAAGCTTGGATGCCCGGTGACTTGATCAGTGCGACCATTTTGTCCTTTTCATTCCCACGTTTCTCATAGCCAAGGATGCGGCCACCTCGGCCTGCCTCCTTCGCCCATTCATCTGCACGCTCTTTCAGTTCTCGCTCGGAAAGATTCTTGATGCTGGATGTTTCGCTGACGTTCCATGCCCGCTTCACCAGCACGTCGATGGCGTCAGTGATCTCAGTTTGATCAGACTTATCCAACTTGCCAGCACCCTCGTTCGGACTGAAGGCATCGTTTTCCAGGCGCATAAGACTCAAGAGTGTACCGGTTAGGCCGCGGTCCATCGCACGCGGTGAGAAAGGTGTCACCGACTGAGCTTCCACATGCTTGTAGAAAGTTGCGTGGTAGTGCTCGAAAGTTTCGAAGTGAGAAAGGTCACGTGGTCGCGTCCATGTGAGAACTGTGCAAACCAAGCCGGGGAAGGATCGACCCACACGACTGGTGGCTTGGATATATTCCGCTGTGCCCTTAGGCTGGCCGTTCACCGCCATTAGGCCTAGTCGATTTACATCCACGCCAACCGATAGCATGTTCGTTGCAAGCACCACATCAATCGCGCGAGCATCACCTTCATGCCACTTCGTCACGTATTTTCCCTTTTCCGCATCAAGTTCGGCCTTGAACTTAACCTCCAAATCGTCGAGATACTTCGGAATGTCCTGACTAGAGACACGGGACGTCAGTTCGCGAACGACGTTGACGCTGCGCTGAGCGAGCGCGGGCCGCTCAACCATGCTCATCTGCACGCGGTAAGAGCGCGTTTGTACATCGTCTTCAGCTAAACGTCGCATCCCACCTAACTCACGCAATGAGTTGAAATAGCCGACCATCGTCATGTATGGATCGGCGGGATCACCAAAGCGATCAAATAAGGCCTGGGCCGCGGTGAGGAAGGCTGTGTAGACGCGGATCAGCATCGCTGGTCGCGAACTGCCAGGGGAGCACACGCCGAGATAGCGGCGCCCAGCCCTTTCTTTGATTGGTCGTTGAACCGAGAAATAATTGTCTTCCACATCAAGACCGTGAGGTGGGAACACCGACACGCGTCGCATGAACACGTTGTTCACCTGTTCTTTGGCTTTGCGCACCGTCGCTGTGGATGCGACGATCTTTGGCTTAACGATATTGCCGTCGAGAGCCCATCCACACAGTTCGTCGACCGCGGATTCGTACAAGCCAACCATCGTGCCGAGCGGGCCGCTGATAAGATGGAACTCGTCTTGGATGATCAGATCGGGTGGCCGGATAGGCGCTATATTCTTGACCTTAACTGCGGGCAGACCATTCCTAGCCTGATGATTGCCGGTGCAACAGTCCGCCCCATGCCAGAGTAGACCGTGCCGCTCGCACTCTTGGCTCACTCGGCCGAACAGCGTGCGTACTTGACCACGCCACGCCATCATGGCGAACTTGTCGACGGTGGCAATCATCATCGTCGGTGGACGGTGGTAGATCTCTTCATCCACCACGAGGACCGGGATGCCTGGGTGTGCTAACTTGCCCGACTTTCCACGTGAAAAATCGCAGCGTCCTTTCTTGTCGCCGCAATAGACAAAAGTGCGCCCGTGACTTTTGTCGACTTCCACGTCTCGTCCCGGCGCGATGTCGGATCCACACCAAGGACAGCTGGTCAATTGCGCAGGAGATGCTGCTCCCGCATGGTGCTTATCAGGATTGCGGATGTCCTCGATGGCCCGATGACTGTCCTCGGTCGTGCCTGGTGTCACCTTGTTGCCGACCCATAGGCCGATGGTGAAAGGTTGGATGCCCAGTGACGAATCGCCACCGGCCAGTGATTCCCGACGCAGCACCTCCATTGCGCAGATCAGCGCGGTCGCGCGCTGAAATTGCTGTAAGGTCAACAAGCGCAGGGTATAGCGCATGATAACGGCCAGCCCACGAGAGCCATCGTATCCGCCAAGCTTGCCTTGCAGGCGTCGAATCACGATGGTGAACGCAGCCACACCTAAATAGGCTTCGGTCTTGCCGCCACCAGTGGGGAACCACAACAGATCGGCATGGGCTTCCATAGGTAGCATGCGATCCGGATGCATGGGGTCGGCGAGCGAGGGGATCGACAGCAGCAAGAACGCCAACTGGAACGGACGCCAGCTACGGTTTTTCGGCAGATCGAACTGATCGACGCTAACATCCCGACCTCGTCGAACTTCCAACGCGTACTGGCTTCGCACGCGTTGAATTGCCATTGCCCGATTGGCGAAACGGAAAGCTGCGAGAGCTTTTCCGTCATTCTTCAGCGTATTGATGCCTTGCTGTAGGCGTGTCTGGATTTCCTGACATCGATCCATGGCCTGTCGTGCGGGAGTGTCATATCCGCTCACGTCCCTGTCGACGCGGCTACGCTGTTCGGTGATCCATGCCGCATAGTCCTTGGTAAGCACGTTTAGGGCATCGACTAATTGGGCAACATCCAGCGTGGCGAGACGTTGCATATCCAGCAACCCACTTTCTACCATCGCCTTCATGGCCGGGCGATCTGCACGATCAAGGCCTGGCGTTTCCGTGACCTGCACTTCGTACTGAGGCAAGACGGTGGTACGAACCTCGGTCGCCAACGTCACGTCCTCAGCCGTCACGGCGTGGACGGCGACACCATGACCAACCGCGAATTCCACGCGATTCCGATAGATCATTTCCAGCGATTCGCGTTCGGGGTCCATGCCGTCGACATCCAATACAGGACGGCGGCGGAAGATGGCGTTGTCGGATGCATTCGCCTCCGCACGAACGATCAACTCCGGCTGGAATACCCAGGCACTGTCACGATTGGTTTCGGGCTCCTCTTGGGCATTGATCAGAAATAACGTTACCAAGCGGTCTCCGTTGGCGTTCTTAGCGCGGACGGAGCCTTGTATCCTCACCGCCGGGCGACTCTTGTCCGGCGCCTGATGGATGATCACACCTTCAGTGAGTGGTAGCACCAACTTTCCGCCACAGGGTACACGTTGCCAGACTTTGACCTTCTGACCATTGGGCTTCGTTAGGTCATGCTCCTTGTTGGGCACGCGTTCATAGCAGCCCCAGCACGCCTCGACCTCGATTCGCTCAATATCGCCCTCGACACAAAAGGTCATGCCGAAACTACTCGGCACTAGCGACTGATTGCTTGCGGCATCAATCTCGTCAGAGGCGTCCGATTCAGGCTCTACCCGTCCAGTGGCCGTTCCGAATTCGGCCCCAGGTTCGTGCTGGCCAGGCGCTTTCGGATCATTGGGTTCTTCTCTTTCTTCCTCGGCAAGTGGGCCTTCCAGCCCTTCGATTCCTCCTTGAGCGGCCTCACGCGGTGCGAGTTTTCCCACTAGGTAGCGATCACGCACGCTCATGTCCACTATGCGCTCACGAGGTCCGCCGGCAGGCCCGAGTAGATCGTCCTCTACCGCCAACTGCAGCAGTTCACGCACGTAAACCTGGTCTTCAATCGCAGGCACAGCATCAACGGTCTCATGTGCTGCCGATATAGCTAGCGCGCGAACGAAGCTCTCCCACGGTATGCGACCGGCGTTTCCCGGAGAGGGCGAAGCCAGTGGAACGGTGGTGATGGGTACAGAAGTTTTGGCAGCAGCTAATCTGTCGAAGAAGAGAGTGGTGATTTCGAGATCGGAGCGAATCCGCAAAACGCGCCCCGCCCGGACGATTTGTCCGGCAGGATTCAGGACGAGAACCCAATTGTCCTCGGCGATCGCCTGATAGAGAGAGCGATCACCCTTCAACACCAGGATGTACGGCGCAAGCCTATGATCCGTGCCAAGACCGTGATCGACAGCAATCCATGCATTGAGTGTCTTGATCATCTTTCTGGTACCTCGATATCTAAGGGCTAAAGCTCTACGCGCGAGAAATGTGGATACATGCGATAGAACTTCTTGAACACCGCGAAAGGGTTTTCACCCATGTCCGATCTTGGTAGTTCGAAGCCCATCTTGGCTTGTGCATCGTCATTCGACTCTATCGTCAGCCGCTCCAGCGTCGAGAGCGCTGGCAGGTCGAGCCGATGTGGGGCGTCGGGCGTCGCGTAGAACTCCCATCCTTTCATCAATTCTTCTACGGCGTTCTCGCCGTTCTGACAGACGAAGAGCGCGGCAGTCACCATCGGCTGACCATCCGCATAATGCGTGGCAAGCGTCCACACGATCCGGCGATCTCGGTAACTGAGGGCCTCCTTTTCGACGGCCAGCTTGAGCGCACGGAGAAGACTTGGGCCATAGGTCTTGAAGTTCATGCCATCGGCGGTTAAACCACTTGGAAATAGCGAGCCGAGACGTTCCTTGAAGCGCGCGAGGCGCCATTCCTGGGTCGTGGGTTTCTGTGCTCTGTCTTCAGATACTTCGCCGTCGGCCTCGACGGAGATGTCCTTGGAATCAGGCTTTCCCAAAGATGACGGATTTGCGTTGAGCGTGACGCGCAATACGCTGCCGATCGGTACAGTTCCAATGGTGCGCGCGAACCGCTCGATTTGCGCAGTGATGTCCTTGGGTTCCGTGTAGTCGAACCAGATGATGACAGGGGAGTCGAATTCGGTCTCATCAAGATAATCTTCGAGCTTCTTGTGGACACATTCGATCGATGTAATGGGTCGGTTGAAAAGCTGTCGCCGATGCACCTGTTCTTCTGTCTCGAGGCACGTCATCTTTGCTAAGCCGAGTCGTGCATGAATAAGCCGAAAATCTTCGAGGTATGGACCGCCAAGGCCGACGTAGTGATACTTTTCGAGCGCGAGCTTCGGGTTCAGTCGCATCAATAGCGACAGAAAAAGCTCGCGATCCACGGCCTTGTTGGGCCGCAGCCGATATGGAAGAGAAGAACCTGTACTCATCGCTCAGCCTCCATGCTTCTTGGCTTTCGTGAGTTGCATCTCGAAGCATTTGTCACCGACTATGCCAGGCTTTTCTTCCGGATCATCGAATAACATCTTCGAGACAAGTCGAACTTCCTCGACAGGACGGGAGAAAATGATCCTTCGCGACGAGGGCTTCTTGCTTTCAGGCTCCGGCAGGACTTTCGCTTTCTGCGGATTGAACTCAATGGCGTCGCCCACCTTCTTTGCAGCACTGCGGCTGGCAACAGCCTCAATGGCCTTACTCAATGACATCGGCTTGGCCGATTCCCAATGGCTCGACTGATCGGAGCGTGGATGGTTTTTCCACTGGTTCGTGTACGAAATCCATATACGCATGCCTTCCTTCATCTTCACGAGCGATTCCAGCCACACATTCGATGAGGTATCGAGTGCGCGTTTCGTCGTCGTGACTGGCAGCTTATCGGCGTGTTTAGAGCGGAACTCAATGATGCCCGTGATGATGGCGAATTGTGGATGGTAGAGCGGGATGCTATCTCCCCAGCCCGTGAGGCGGCCCTTGTCGCCCACGATAACGGCACGGTCGTTGCAGAGCACCGTCCAACCCGCCGTTGCGGATGAACGATCACGCTCGAAGCCCGCATCATCTTCGTCGTCATCGCCTAGCCCTTTCCCCGTATTGAGGCCGACGGTGATGGACACGAGCACGTCGTCTATCGTCCTTTGGTAGATGTACGGTGCTGGGCGATCTTCATCGATTGAGACGAGCACCTCGACGCGGACAGACTCTACGGGCTTGCCGTTGAGTTCTACTTTCAAACCCCATTGGATGAACATCGTGAAGTGTTCCGATATGGCGGTTCGCACTTCGTTCTCGAAAGCTTCGTTTGCGAAATGCCGCGAAACGCCTTCGTATAGATCACGGACGTAAATCGTGGTGCCCTGTTCGGCGAGCTGCTCACTGGCGTCGGTCGGTTCATTTATCGGCAATGGATCCCAGTTTTTGGCGTCCAACCATTCCGAAGTAATTGGCACTTCGAACGTGTCGTCGCCGTAATGCGTTCGCACCAGCGCATTGCGCCCCATTTTGAAGATCGCGCGCTTCATGCCGACGCCGTACATGCCAATAGTTTCGGCGTCCGAATCGCGATTATCGTCTGGCTCGCGTCCCATCTTGAAAGCGTAGTTCTTGGCGACTTCGCGTGGGATGCCGCCACAGTTATCGGCAATCGAGAAATGATCCTCGTCGATTTTGATCTTCACGAAATGTTGGGCGTAATCGACGGCGCCGCCGTTCGCCAGGCGTAGCGCGCCATCAAGACAGTTGTCGAGCAGGTCGAGAATAGCGTCGGCGAGGCTGATGTCGCGCGTAAGCATTGAAACGAAGAACTGTTTCGTCGGGCTTGCCTGAGCCTGGTCCATGCTTGGCTTGGTCATGAACGGGTTCTCCGTTTGTGAGGCGATTTTGGGGGGATGGGCGCCGGTTCGGCTTCGAGGTCAAACGTGCGTTGCGTATAGTCGGTACCACTGAGCCGGTGTGTACGGGAGGTTATATTCTTGGTGTCCGGCCTACTGGAAGCAGCTTCGAAACGTTCTCGATTGAGTGCCACGAGCTTGTCTAGCAACGCCGAGGTGGCGTCCGAGGACAGTGCCCATCGCCAGCGGTCATTCTCTGAACGACCATCAAACGCACGGAAATCGTAGGAAATATCCACGTCATTCCATCCATAGGCGGCGGCCACTTCGGTGTCGATGACGGATAGCAGGTGACGCAGCTCGACGATCGTCGAGTCGGCTTCGTCAGGCGAATGGATCGCGTTCATCACGGCGGTAAGACCACACTCATGCGTCGAACTGAATGCTACTGAGAGCCGATTGAATTGTTCTGCAGCGCTGATTCCAACCCGCGAAACGTCCTTGGCAGGAAGTGGATACTTCGTTACTGCCTCACTGATCGAAAGCTGGAATCGCCCCTCTAACTTGCCCCCACCAAACCGAGTTAGCCATCCGCAGAACGACGAGCTCAGGCATATTGCATACATTCCAAGCCTGTCCTTCTCAATAAGAAGGACTTTGTTGGTGAAGATCATGTTGGAATCAGCTGGCATGCAAATCGGATACTTTGTCACCTTGGAGTAAACGATGACTTGCGACTGCTGTCGAATCCGGCGCATCAAGCCTGCGCGGTGGTTCCAGAACTGCCACCAGCGGTCGATCAATCCTTTGTAGCTTTTTAGCTCTGCTACGGTCCGAGTCGGTTTCACCTCCTCAATCAGGAAGCGATGTGCCACAGGCCAGCGGTG
>Ga0055539_1000395_pt1 | contig 17405 bp, 9 predicted proteins | sample AraplaCvi_mCL_r2_2_FD_55039 | JGI IMG/M metagenome (GOLD analysis project Ga0055539, IMG submission 55039) | Arabidopsis root microbial communities from North Carolina, USA - plate scrape CL_Cvi_mCL_r2 | ecosystem: Host-associated > Plants > Roots > Endosphere | place: USA: North Carolina | reverse complement strand
TGCACAAGCAATTGCTCAAGCGCCGCCTGGAGCGCTACATCGGCGTGATCTATCGGCCGGAATCGGAGTTGCACAGCCATTACCTGGAAGCGTCGTTGCCGCAGCAGTACGACGCGTTCCTATGGTTCGACGAAACACTGCCGGTGACACCGTTGCAGAGCGAGCAGGGCGGTGGTTCGGCCGATACGTTCCCTTCGGGGCTTTGACGTGTTCGATCAGCGCATGCGTGCCGCCCATGGATCATGGCGCGCTTCGCCCCGATGCATCCAGATACAGCCGGCTCGTGCGAACGCCTGGACTCAATCGCTGCAGGCCTTCTATCAGATTTTCCCCGGCTTCCAGCAGCGCTTCGATGGGCATGGGTTCCAGGCGCTCCAGCACGAACCACATCCGCGTGCTGTGTTCGGTGATGCGCGTGCGAATACCTTGGCGCCAGTTCCAGCGCCGGCAGGTGATGCCGCGATCATCACGCCACACCACTTCGCCTTGCTCTGCGGTTTCGATTCTGGGTGCGCCCTCGGCCACGGTGTCGAACGGTTCGTCGCCGGCTGCACGGATCAGATGTGGCGAGCCTTCATACAGCGCGGCATCTTCGCCGCCGACCGGCAACGCGTGACGCAGGCTCAGCGCGTTGTAGAGATCCACCACGGCGTTGACCGTGGGCAGCATCCCGTCGCGCTGGGCGCGCTTGCGCAAGGCCTCGACCGAACACGGCGTTCGCTGCGGCTTTGCGCCGAAAGCGCGGTATGCATCGCGCCACGATGCGAGATGGGCTTCGGCCCATGGCGCTGAATCGAGCGCAAGGCAGGCGTCGCGCAGCAGCGTTTCACTATGCGCACCGCTGGGCTTGTTGCGGACATCTTCGGCATAGATGCTCAGGGCTGTGAAGTCGGGGCGCAGCGTAAAGATTTCGGGGGCAATCGTGGGTTCGACAGGCATGTCGTTGGGACCGTGCTTCGGTTGACGAGAGGGGATGGACGCATCCAGAATGCGCCAATGACCGATAAAGTCAATATATTGACCGGCGATGCCTCGCCGGGAGAAACCGCGCAAGCCGTCCACGCGGCGATGGCGGCGCGCATGGCGTCATTGCGCAAGGCGCGCGGGCTGTCCTTCGATCAATTCGCTGCGCGCTGCGGCGTGAGCAAGGGCATGCTCGTCCAGATCGAGCAAGGCAAGGCCAATCCGAGCATCGGCACGCTTTGTCGCATTGCTTCCGGGTTGGGCGTATCCGTGGCCGAATTGCTCGAAGTGGCTGAATCCGGGCAACGCCCTGTACGCGTTGTTTCCGCGAACGAGGTGTCAACGTTGTGGACGGGCCCGCACGGCGGCACCGCGTGCTTGCTGATCGGGTCGGAAGGCCCCGACATGCTGGAACATTGGATGTGGGAACTGCGCCCTGGCGAGCGCTTTGAAGCGCAAGCCCATCCGCGCGGTACGCAGGAACTGTTTCACGTATTGGAGGGCGAACTGGTGCTGGAGCTCAGCGGCGGCGGCTACAGGATCGCGGCGGGAAGCTCTGCGCATGCGCGCACCGATTGCGAGCATGCATATGCATGCGGGGGAAAGAAGAAGGTTCGTTTCACGATGGTCGTGCTGGAGCCTGGTCGCGATCGCCGTTTGGTTGCGAAGAAAGGCGCGATAAAAATGCACACCCCAAAATAAAACGAGCCGCCTGTGACGGCGGCTCGGTCGGGCATCGGTCATCCATGTTGAGGAGGGGCCCCTCCTCGGCGCCTGACTTCCCGGCGTGGCATTTATCGCATATCGGCGGGCGGCTGTCAGGCATTTCATGGGCCATTTCCTCGAAAAAGCCGGCTGCTTCGTGATCTATTTGTCAATAGAGGCCAGAAAACGGCCGGATAGGCACGGGGGTGCCGCTCAGCCGGGCCGGGCGGCCAGGATGCGCTCCCACAGTTCTCTCGATGCCTGCCTGGGATCAGGCGTGCCGCAAATGGCGGACACCACGGCCATGCCGCTTGCGCCNGCCGCCNNTACGTCATTGACNTGTTGCTGTTTCAGGCCGCCGATGGCGACGGCGGGAACAGGGCAGGCGGCCACGATGCGGGCAAGGCCGGNGAAACCGATCGGCTGTTCGTGATCGGGCTTGGTGGGCGTGGCAAACACGGGGCCGACGCCCACGTAATCGACCAGAACCGNATCGATCGCGTGCGCCGCACTTTCCGCATTTACCGACACGCCCAGCAACATATCTTCGCCAATGCGCGCACGCGCCGATGCAGCGGGCATGTCGCGCTGGCCAATGTGCAGCGCATCCACGCCGGCTTCGATGGCCGCGTCGATATCGTCGTTCATCACCACCAGCGCAGGCGTATCGCGCAGCGCTTCCCTTACGCTGCGCGCCAATGCGATGCGTTCGGCCGTGGAGGCGCGTTTGAGCCTCACCTGCACCATGGTGACGCCACCGGCCACGGCTTCGCGTGCGGTGTCCACCATCGAATGGCGTTGGCACAGATCGGGATCCAGCACCAGATAAAGCGAGAGATCGAACGGCTTTTTCATGCAGGGGTTACCTGCGCCTGCGCTTGCAGCGCGTTTCCATCCAGTGCGGCAAGCGCGTCGATGAATTGCCATGCAAACGAGCCAGGGCCGGATGCCTGCTGCGCGGCATGCGAGCCGGCGACGCCGAAACAGGCGAGTGCGCTCGCGGTGGCGATCAACGGCGAGGTGGGCGCTACAGCCACGAATCCGCCGATCAGGCAGGTGAGTGCGCAACCCATCGCGGTGACCTTGGGCATCCATGCCGATCCGCCGGCAACGCGCAGACTGTGCTTTCCATCGGTCACGAAATCGACTTCACCGGTCACGGCCACCACGGCGCGTGTGCGTTGCGCCAACCTCATGGCCGAGGTTTCCGCACGCTCGACGCTGTCTCCACTATCCACGCCGCGCCCGGAACTGGCATCGCCGGCCAGCGCCATGATTTCCGAAGCGTTGCCGCGGATCACCGTTGGCTGCTGCGCGAGCAACGCTTCCACGGCCTTGCGCCGAAACGCGGTGGCGAAATGCGCCACCGGATCGAGTATCCATGGTTTGCCGCTTTCAGTGGCCGCCTGTGCCGCGGCAAGCATGCCTTCCAGCCAATGCGGGGAAAGCGTGCCGATATTGATCGTGACCGCGCCGGCCAGCCGCGCGAATTCACCGGCCTCCTCGGCTGCATGCACCATCGCGGGCGATGCGCCGGCAGCGAGCAGCGTATTGGCAGCGAAGTTCATGGCTACGTAGTTGGTGATGCAATGGACGAGCGGGGATTCGCGGCGCAGTTGGCTGAGCAGAGTGCCGCAAGTGGAGGCAATGGTGGTCATGAGGAAGGCAGGTGGGTGAGGCGAGCCATTTTATATGGGTTGGCAGGCACGGGGCCGTGGATGAGTGCAGTCCATTTAGCTGCGTTTTTTTGCTCGTCGTTTTGGCAAGTACCCGTTGTTGTACGGAGAAACTAGTTGCCGATCTTGCAAGAAGACTCCACGTCCCGTCATCCCAGCGAAAGCTGGACGGAGCGCGAAGCGCGTAGAACGTCCGAAGGACGGCCCCGGAGGGGTGAGCGAAGCGAATCATCCAGTGACTTGTAAAGCGGAAAGGCACTGGATTGACCAGCTTCGCTGTTGTGGAGCGCCTCAGCTTTCGCTGGAATGACGAATCGGTAGCGTTGAATTTGCCGGTAAAAATTCCACATCCGGATACGCGTCGAGACTTCCTCGGCGATCCATGTTTTCCCCGGACAACAGTGGGCAATACCGGAGCGCCTTGTTTGCACCTCAGCCTGCTAATGGGCAAGCTCGCCCCATGCCCCTAGACAAAAAGCCCCGCCCACTTCCACGCCGCTTCTACAACCGCGACCCGCTCATCGTCGCGCCCGAGCTGTTGAACAAAGTAGTGCGTTGCCACGATGGCCGTGCCGGTCGCATCGTGGAAGTGGAGGCCTATCGCGGTGCGGATGATCCCGCCGCGCATTCGTTTCGCGGCAAGACGCCGCGCACCGAAGTGATGTTTGGCATGCCGGGGCACCTGTATGTGTATTTCACCTATGGCATGCATTGGTGCGCGAACGCGGTGTGCGGGCCGAAGGGGGCGGGCAACGCGGTGCTGATTCGCGCCTTGCAGCCGATCGACGGGCTCGATCTGATGTACGCGGCGCGGCCGCTGGCGAAGAACGATCGGCAATTGTGCAACGGGCCGGCCTGCCTCACGCAGGCATTGAGCATTACCAAGCTGCAGAACGGTATCGACCTGGTGGCGGGCGATACTTACGCCATTGTCGATGACGGCATGCCGCCGCCGGCGCATCCGGTGCAGACCACACGCATCGGCCTTACCAAGGCGATCGACTATCCGTGGCGCTGGTATGTGGACAGCGCATACGTGTCGAAGAAGTAGGCTCATCCACCATCTCATCCATACACCTGCGCACGTTGCGGTTTGGATCCGCGCAAATCTCCCCCATGTAAACGTACACATGGACTTTGCGGAGGCGTCCGACGTAACCTCGTGTGCATGAGTTTCGAGCCCAGGAACGAAGCGGCCATCGGTGCTGCTGAGGAAGCCAGCGCCGTCCCCACGGCGCCGGGAACAGGGGAGATGCATGGCTGAAAGTGTGAAGGGCAACGTGCTCGTCGTGGAAGACGACGTGCAGTTGCGAAACGGTGTTCTGATACCCGGACTCAAGGCCTTCGGTTTCAACGCGACCGGTGTGGGCAGCGCGGCGGAGCTCTACCGCGCCATCGTGGTGGAGCGTTTTCGCCTGATCGTGCTGGATATTGCACTGCCGGACGAAGACGGTTTCAAAATTGTGGCGCAATTGCGTGCGCTGTCGGACATCGGCATCGTGGTGCTTTCCGATCTGGATNCCACCGCCCATCGCGTGCGCGGACTCACCGAAGGGGCCGATGTCTATCTCACCAAGCCGGTCGACGTGGAAGTGCTGGCCGCTTCGCTGCACAGTCTGAGTCGGCGCGTAGCCAATGCAGCTTCTTACGAACTGGCATATACCGGCTGGCATCTGGAAGCCGGCGGCTGGCGACTGGTGACGCCGGGTGGCGTNATNATCGCGCTATCGATGCCCGAGCGATTGNTGCTCAACCGCCTGGCCGCATCCACGCCGGAACCTACGCCGCGCACGGTATTGATCGACGAAATGGCCGAAGTCGTTCCCGGTTTCGATCCGGCGCGGCTGGAAATGCTGATCCATCGTTTGCGGCAAAAGGTCACAAAAAAATCAGGCGAAATATTGCCGCTGATTTCCGTACGAGGGGTGGGATACACGTTGGCCCTGGATTGAGCGGGTCAACGATGAAAACGTCTTCACCCGCGCAGGACATCTGCAAGAAACTGCAAGAAAGAGTAATTCTTTGAGATTGCGGGACGTGCGCCGAATACTTAAAGTTCGCGTCGCTGCGAAGTGGCGGATACGTCAGGGAAGTTGCGGGCTGCGATAATCGCAACATTCCACCAGGAAAACTGGGTACGCCATCTCGTTCCAGCAGCAAACATTGACTGAAAGCACAGGGAGCAGGGGGGGATTTCACGCGCAGGGCTCGGTTCGCGGATGAATCGATCTGCCGGGTGAAATCTGGACGAGCCAAACAGGGGTCGTCCTTCGCTAAACCACGCGTCATTCAACTGGCCTGAATCCAGCGCTTGTGCGCGGCCGTTTGTTCGGTCGCCACGCAAGCACGGGAATCCGGGCCGGGAGAGTGTGCTGTGTGCGATTCGACGATCGCGCGGACGGGTGTCCGCGTGCGTGTGACACAGGCTGCCAATCCCACATTCGAAGGTGCAGTGCCATGAACTTGAAGAGCCGCCCATGCCGGAATCGCCTTGCCCGGCGAGATGTCGTGCTGTCCGAGGGCAACCTCACCATCACATCCGACACCACAGCACGCAGACACGCGCTAGGCCGCCGCGTCGCGATGCTTTCGCTATTGGCGACGGCGCTCGGCATGACCGGGCTTGCGTATGCCAGCGGCGGTCCGACCGGCGGGCAGATCGTCGGCGGCTCCGGCCAGATCCAGCAGATCGGCAACACCACCACCATTCGCCAGAACAGCTCGACCTTGTCGCTGAACTGGCAGAGCTTCAACATCGCGCCGGATCAAACGGTGAACTTCGTGCAGCCGGGCAGCAATGCGATTGCGATCAATCGCATCTTCGCCAGCACGCCCAGCGAGATCTACGGCCATCTCAACGCCAACGGCCAGGTGTGGCTAATCAATCCGAACGGAGTGTTGTTCGGGCAGAGCGCGCAGGTGAACGTNGGCGGCCTCGTTGCATCCACACTGGATTTCGACGACAGCACGCTNGGTTCGAGCAATCGCCGCTTCAGCGGTAANGGCAAGGGCAGCATCGTCAATCGCGGCAGCCTTACGGCGAGCAACGGCGGCTACATCGCTTTGCTCGGCAACCAGGTNTCCAACCAGGGTGTCGTCACCGCACAGCTCGGCACGGTGGCGATGGGCGGCGGCAGCGCCGTCACGCTCACCTTCTCGGGCAACCAGGTCGTGCATCTGCAGGTCGATCAGAGCACGTTGAACAACCTGGTGGAAAACCGCCAGCTGATCGTCGCCGATGGCGGCCGCGTGATCATGACGGCGGGCGCCAAGGACAGCCTGCTGGCCAGCGTGGTGAACAACACCGGTCGTGTGCAGGCGCAGACCGTGCAGAATCACGATGGCACCATTACCTTGCTTGGAGGCATGGAAGCGGGCACCGTGAATGTCGNTGGCACGCTGGATGCGAGTGCGCCGAAGGGTGGCAATGGCGGCTTCANCGAAACCTCCGGCGCGCACGCACACATCGCCGATGGCGTCGTCATCACCACCAAGGCGGCCGGCGGCAAGGATGGCACGTGGCTGGTTGATCCCACCGATTTCACCATCGCCGCCAGCGGCGGCGATATCACCGCCACCAATCTTGAAACCCAGCTCGCCAGCGGAAACGTCGCGCTCAGCAGCGCCAACGGTGCCGNCGGTACCTCCGGTAATGTCAACGTCAATGCGGCGGTGACGTGGAACGCCAACACCACGCTCACGCTGACTGCTAGTAACAACGTCGTCCTCAACGCTGCCATCACCAACACTGGCACCAGCAGCAAGACGGTGCTGAATGCGGGCAACGCCTTCGTCAACAACGTTGGCACTTCGGGCCTGGTGGGCAACTGGGCAATCTACAGCGCCAGCCCCACGGCCACCGGCGAGAACCTGGGCGGCCTCACACCCGGCTTCATCCAGTACAACGCCCCGATCGGCACGGCAGCGGCAACNGGCGCCACGGGCAACGGCGTGTTCTACAGCGTGGCGCCTACGCTGACAGTGTCCGGCNTTACCGGTACGGCGACGAAAACCTATGACGGCACGACCAGCGCCACGCTTGTAAACAACAACTTCATCGACACGGGCCTGATCAACGGCGATAAAATTGCATCGGCCGCCGGCTCGTACAGCCAGTCCGACGTGGGCTCAGGCCTCACGGTGACCTCGCCGTCGTCGATCTCCGGCTACAGCATCACCAGTGCGACGGGCATTCCCATCTACGGTTACGCCTTGTCCGGCGTGGCCAGCGCGAATATTGGCACGATCAACCCCGCGCAGCTGACGGCCAGCATCATCGGCAATCCGACCAAGGTGTACGACGGCACGACGACCGCCACGCTCAATTCGTCGAACTACCTGATCAGCGGTTTTGCAGCGGGCCAAAGCGCCACTGTCAACCAACCCAGCTCTATCGCCTACGCGAACGCGGACGCAGGCAGCGTGGCGTTGAACGCTACCTTCACCCTGACCAATTTCGTCGCCGGTTCCGGCACCAAGCTTTCCAACTATATCTTGCCCCCTAGCGCCACCGGTATGGGCACGATCACGCAGGCGCCGGTGCTGCTCAGCGGCCTGTTGGCCAACGGCAAGGTCTACGACGGCACCACCACCGCCAGTTTGAATCTCAGCAACGCGAGCATCTTCGGGGTGATTTCGCAAGATGCCGGCAACGTCACGCTGAGCACTGCCGGCGGCACCGGCAACTTCGCCAGCGCCAACGCCGGCAACAATATTGCGGTGAACGTCAGTGGCTTCACCCTGNCCGGCACCAAGGCCAGTGACTACCAGCTGATCGCGCCGACCGATCTCACCGCCAACATCACGCCCAAGGCGCTTACCGTCAGCGGCGTCACGGCGAACAACAAGGTGTATGACGGCACTGCTGCCGACACTCTGAATTTCGCCAGTGCCACGCTCAATGGCATCGTGGGTAGCGACAACGTTTCGCTGTCCGGCTCGGCCAGCGGTGCCTTCAGTCAATCAGACGTGGGCAACACGCTTGCGGTGAGCGTAAGCGGCTTTGGGCTTACGGGTACGGCCGCCGGCAACTANNCCGTGGCGCAGCCAAGCGGGCTGACTGCNAACATCACGCCGCGACCGCTGACGATTTCGTTCAACGGCAGTCCTGCCAAGATNTACGACGCCACTGACAACGCCACGCTTGGCAGCAGTAATTTCATCCTCAGCGGTTTCGTCGGCAGCGAAAGCGCCGTGGTATCGCAGAGCCCGGCGGTATATGCCTCGCCGAACGCAGGCACCGGAATTGGTGTGACCGCCACGCTGCAACCTTCGGATTTCACCGTGGGTTCCGGCACCAAGCTATCCAACTACAGCTTCAATAGCACGGTGACTGGCACGGGCACGATCAATGCCGCGCCGTTGTTCGTATCGATCGTCAACAATCCCACCAAGGTTTACGACAGCACCGCGGCCGCCACGCTCGCAAGCGGCAACTATGTGCTGTCAGGCCTGATCAATGGCCAGAGCATTACGCTCAACGGCCCGACGACGGGCACGTATGCCTCGGCCAATGCGGGCGTGGAAGCAGTCAGCAGCTTGCTCAGCAGTGCCGACTTCACCGCCGGCTCGGGCACGTTGCTATCCAACTACGCGCTGCCGACGTCCGCAAACGGCTTCGGCACCATCACGCCAGCGACAGTAGGCGTGAGCATCATCGCGAGCATCAACAAGCCCGTCACCAAGGTCTATGACGGAACGGACCAGTACCTGCTCAACGTGCTGAGCGGCGGCAGCTACACGCAGGACTTCAATCTCAGCGGCTTCCAGGGCAGCGACAGCGCTTACGTCAACGCGAACATCACCGGGCATTTCGCGAGCAAGAACGTCGGCAATCAGCCGTTCTCGGTCACGCTTAACAGCTCTGATTTCACTTTCACCAGCGGCAGCGCGGGTAACTACACCTTCCCGACCTATGTCTACACCACCGGCAGCATAACGCCTGCGCCACTGACGATAAGCCTGATCGGCAACCTCAACAAGGTGTACGACGGCAGCACGGTCGCGGAACTCACGTCGTCCAATTTCCAGATCAATGGCTTCGTCAGCGGTGAAGGCGCCACGCTGACACCCACTGCGTCGTTCAATTACGCCACCAAGAATGCCGGCAGCGGCATCGCCATCAGCGGCAGCCTGACCGCCAACAATTACACCGCCAGCGGCGCCACCCAGCTTTCCAACTACACGCTGGCTACCACCGCCACCGGCGCCGGCAACATTACGCAGGCGCCGCTGTTTGTAACGGGCGTGTACGCCACGAACAAGGTGTACGACACCACGGCCAGCGACACGCTCAACGTATCCGCCGCCGGCCTGGCTGGCCTGGTCGCCACGGATGTTGGCAGCGTCAGCTTGACCAGTTCCACCTCGGGCACCTTTGCGCAGTCGAATGTCGGCAACGGCATCGGGGTGACGGCCAATGGGTTCTCCATTTCGGGGTCCGAGGCTGCCAATTACGTGTTGCAGCCGATTGCTGGGCTGGCCGCGAACATTACGCCGAAGGCGCTGACCATCAGCGGCATCACCGCCGTCGACAAGATCTACGATGGCAACACCAGCGATACGCTCAACGCAGGCAGCGCTACGCTCAATGGCGTGCTTGGCAGCGACAGCGTCACGCTCACCGCGTCCGGCGCAGGCGGCACTTTCAGCACGGCCAACGTCGGTAGCAATCTGGATGTGAGCATCAGTGGCTTCACGCTCGGTGGCGCGCAGGCCGGCAACTACACTGTCGTGCAACCTGGCGGCCTGACGGCGAACATCACGCCGCGTCAGCTCACGGCTGCTATCACCGGCAGCCCCACCAAGGTCTACGACGGCAGCGACTCGGCGACGCTCACCGCCGGCGACTACACGCTTACCGGTTTCGTAACAGGGCAGGGTGCTTCGATTCCGCAATCGGCCACCGCCAACTACACCACACCGCACGCCGGTACCGGCCTGGGTGTGCAGTCGACGCTGGTGGTATCGGACTTCGTCGCCAATGCCGGCACCAACCTGGCCAACTACATCCTGCCGACCTCCGCCACCGGCAACAACGGCGTGATCACGCCCTACGTGCTGAATCTCACGGGCACGCGTGTGTACGACGCCAATACCGATGCCAATGCCAGCCTGTTCGGCAGCAGCGGCCTGATTTCCACCGGCATTCACAGCGAAACCGTGAACGTCGGCGGTAGCGGCGTGCTGGTCACCAAGAACGTAGGTTCGCAGCGTGCGTTCGCCAACCTGGGCACGCTCGCATTGAGCAATGGCAGCGGCCTGGCCAGCGACTACACGCTGGTGGGCGGCACCGACTGGGTGACGATCACGCCGGCCCTGCTCACCGTGACGGGCACGGTCGCCGCCAACAAGGTGTACGACAACAACACCAATGCAAGCCTGAGCGGTTCGGTGCTGAACGGCGTACTGGGCAGCGATGCGGTGACGCTGGGCAACGATACCGCTGGCACTTTCGCCACCAAGAACGTGGGCACGGGTATTGCGGTCAGCACCAACATGACCGTTGGCGGCACCGATGCCGGCAACTACATCATCCAGCAGCCNACNGGCATCGCCGCCAACATCACGCCGCTGGCCATCACGGTGACGGCGACCGGCACGAATCGCCAGTACAACGGTTCGGTAANCGATACCGTCACGCTGGCCGGCACGCTGACGGGTGACAGCGTCAGCATCAACGATACGTCGTCCACCTTTGCCGATGCGAACGTGGGTAACGGCAAGACGGTGACCGTCAACGGTATCAGCCTGAGCGGTGCGAGCGCGGGCAATTACACGCTCAACAACACCTCCACGACCACCACCGCCAACATCACGCCGAAGATCCTCAATCTCAGCGGCACGCGCGTGTACGACGCCAACACCGACGCCAACGCCAGCCTGTTCGGTACGAGCGGGGTGATTTCCACCGGCGTCGGCACCGAAACCGTGAACGTCGGCGGCTCCGGCACAGTTTCGAGCAAGAACGTGGGCAGCTACACCGGCGTCAATTTCAATCTCAACACGCTGGCGCTGAGCAACGGCACCGGTCTGGCCAGCAACTACACCCTGGTCGGTGGCACCGATACCTTGACGATCACGAAAGCCGCGCTGAACGTGACCGGCACGATCGCCGTGAACAAGATTTATGACGGCACCACCGCGGCATCGCTGAGCGGCTCCGTATTGAACGGCGTGCTGGGCAGCGACAACGTAACGCTGGGCAACGACACCGCCGGTACCTTCGCGACCAAGAATGTCGGCAACGGCATCGCGGTCGGCACCAGCATGACCGTAAGCGGCACGGATGCCGGCAACTACACCCTCACGCAACCGGGCGGCATCACCGCCGACATCACGCCCTTGCATATCACGGTTACCGCCACCGGTAGCAATCGTGTCTATAACGGCGGCGTGAACGATGCGGTGACGCTGGCCGGCACGCTGTCCGGTGACAGCGTCAGCATCAGCGATACGTCCTCCACTTTTGCCGACGCGAACGTGGGCAATGGCAAGGCCGTGACGGTAAGCGGCATTAGCCTGGGCGGTGCCAGCGCGGGTAACTACGTGCTCGACAACACCAGCACGACCACCACGGCGAACATCACGCCGGTGATCCTCAACCTCAGTGGCACGCGTGTATACGACGCCAACACCGATGCCAACGCCAACCTGTTCGGCACGGGCGGCGTGATTTCCACTGGCGTCGGCACGGAAACCGTGAACGTTGGCGGTTCGGGCATCGTGTCGAACAAGAACGTGGGCAGCTACACAGGCGGCAATTTCAATCTCAACACGCTGACGTTGAGCAACGGCACGGGCCTGGCCAGCAACTACACGCTGGTGGGTGGGACCGATACGCTGACGATCACCAAGGCCACGCTCACGGTGGGTGGCACCGTCGCCGCCAACAAGGTCTACGACGGCAATACCTCGGCATCGCTGAGCGGTTCGGTGCTCAACGGTGTGCTGGGCAGTGACAACGTCACGCTGGGCAACACCAGCACCGGTACGTTCGCCAGCAAGAACGTCGGCAACAATATTGCCGTCGGCACCACCATGACCATCGGCGGCACGGATGTCGGCAACTACATCTTGCAGCAGCCGACCGGTGTTACGGCCAGCATCACGCCGGCGGTGCTCAACCTCACCGGCACACGCGTCTATGACGCCAACACCGATGCCAACGCCAATCTGTTCGGCAGCAACGGCGTGCTCACGGGTGTGAATGGCGAAACCGTGAACCTTGGCGGTTCCGGCATGGTGTCGAGCAAGAACGTGGGCAGCTACACAGGCGCTGGTTTCGGCCTCAGCACGCTGACACTCAGCAACGGCACCGGCCTGGCCAGCAACTACACGCTGGTGGGCGGTACCGACACCTTGACCATTACCAAGGCTCCGTTGAGCGTCATCGGCACTGTCGCCGCCAACAAGATCTATGACGGCAATACCACGGCACAGCTGAGCGGGTCTTCGTTGAACGGCCTTTTCGCTGGCGACGATGTCACCCTGGGCAGCGACAGCATCGGCACCTTTGCCAGCAAGAACGTAGGAACCAACGTCGCTGTCAGCACCGCGATGAGCCTCAGCGGTGCGGACATCGGCAACTACAGCTTCACTCAGCCGACCGGTATCGTCGCCAATATCACACCGGTAGTGCTCAACCTCGCCAGCACGCGCGTCTATGACGCCCTCGCCGACGCCAATGCCAGCCTGTTCGGCAACGGAGTGCTCGCTGGCGTGAACGGTGAAACCGTGAACCTCAGCGGCTCGGGCGTGCTCAACAGCAAGAATGTCGGTACGCAATCGTTCGCGAACCTTGGCACGCTTGCATTGAGTAACGGCAGCGGGCTTGCCGGCAATTACACGCTGGTGGGCGGTATCGATTCGGTGATCATCACGCCGGCCATGCTTACCGTTTCCGGCACCGTGGCCGCGAACAAGACCTACGACGGCAACACCGTGGCGCAGCTCAGCGGCTCGCAGCTGCAGGGCGTACTGGGCAGTGACAATGTCGCGCTGGGCAACGACACCACCGGCACGTTCGCCACACCGAATGCCGGCAGCAATATCGCCGTCAGCACGGGCATGACCGTCAGCGGCACGGATGCCGGCAACTACGTTATCCAGCAGCCCACCGGCATCGCTGCCACCATCAACCCGTTTGTGCTCAATCTCACCGGCACGCGCGTATATGACGCCAACATCGATGCCGACGCCAGCCTCTTCGGCAACAACGGGGTGATCTCTACCGGCATCAACGGCGAGACAGTCAACATCGGTGGTTCGGGCGTCGTGTCGAGCAAGAACGTAGGCAGCTACACCGGCGCCAATTTCAACCTCAACACGCTGACGCTGAGCAACGGCACGGGCCTGGCCGGCAACTACACGCTGGTCGGCGGTACTGACAATCTGACGATCACCCCGGCCACGCTCGCTGTCATCGGCACCACCGTACAGACTCGTCAATACGACGGCACCACCACTGCACAACTGAGCGGCTCGCAATTGCAGGGTGTGTTCGGTGGCGATAACGTCACATTGGGCAACGACGCCAGCGGCACCTTCGCTTCGCCCAACGCGGCCAGCAATATTGCCGTCAGCACCGGCATGACGGTGGGCGGCGGCGACGCCGGCAACTACGTGCTGGTGCAACCGGCCAATCTCACCGGCACCATTGTTCCGCGCGTGCTCGACCTGATCGGTACGCGCGTATACGACGGCCTGACCGATGCCAACGCAGGCCTGTTCGGCAGCAATGGTGTGCTGTCCACCGGCATCGGTACCGAGACGGTGAATCTCGGCGGCTCGGGCGTGCTCACAAGCAAGCACGTCGGCACGCGATCTTTCGCCAACCTAGGCACGCTGGCTTTGAGCGATGGCACCGGCCTGGCCGGCAACTACACGTTGGTGGGTGGCACCGACCAGGTGACGATCACGCCACGCAACATCGCCGTAAGCGCCACGGGCCAGGACAAAACGTACGACGGCAACACCACCGCCGGAGTCACGCTCGGCAGCAACAGCGTGCTGACAGGTGATGTGGTGAACTTCCACGACGGCGTGGCCAACTTCAGCACGCCGAACGCAGGCAACAACATATCGATCGCAGTTACCGGCATCACCGCCTCGGGTGCGGATGCGGGCGACTACGCATTCAACGGCAGTGCAACGACCAGCGCGACGATCAACTCGTACGTGCTCAGCCTCACCAGTACCCGCGTGTACGACGGTACCACCGGCGCCGCCGCCAGCCTGTTTGGCAATAACGGCGTGCTCACCGGCGTGAATGGCGAAACGGTGGATCTCGCAGGTACCGGCGTGCTCACCAGCAAGAACGTGGGCTCGCAGCGTGCGTTCGCCAACCTCGGCTCGCTGGTGCTCGGCAACGGCACCGGCCTGGCCAGCAACTACACGCTGGCCGGCGGTAGCGATTGGGTAAGCATCACGCCGGCAACGCTGACGGTGGTCGGTACGACCACCACCAACCGCGTCTACGATGGTACCCGCGTCGATGCATTGAACGGCTCCGCGCTCAGCGGTGTGTTCGGCAACGACGACGTGGTGCTCGGCAACGACAGCACCGGTCTGTTCGGCGACAAGAACGTCGGCAACGGCAAGGCCGTGAGCACGGCGATGACGGTCAGCGGCGGCGACGTCGGCAACTACATCCTGATGCAGCCTACCGGCCTGTTCGCCAACATCACGCCGCTGCCGATCGTGGTGACTGCCACCGGCACCAACCGTATGTACAACGGCAAGACGGACGACGCGATCTCGCTGCGTACCAACGGCGTGCTTGCGGGCGATCAACTCGGCCTGGTCAATACCACGGCTCAATTCGCCGACCCGTACGTGGGCAACAACAAGACCGTTACCGTGAGCGGCATCGCGGCAGTCGGCGCGGATGCGGCGAACTACCTGATCGTCGATCCGGTCACCACCACCACCGCCAACATCACCAGCGCCGGCTTCAATGGCAGTGGTGTGCAGGGCAGCTGGATCGCGCAGNTGCAGGCTGGNCTGGAACCGGCGGCGATCGCCACGCCGTACGGNTCGAGCGATTCGGATACGGTCGGCGTCTACACCGGCAACCATCAGCTGAAGCATCGCCCGATCGAGCGCAACCGCGCGCANTCGGATTTCCATCCCGGCTTGTCGTTGCAATTCCAGAACGGCGGCGTGCGCCTGCCTTCGGATGCATCGCCATGAATAACCCATTCCAGCGGCATCCCTCCCCTGCGAGCAGGGGAGGGCGATCNACCTTGTCCCGACCAACACTCCAAGCTGTCACTCGCCCTGGTACCGCCATGAAGCCTGCTCACTCTTTTGCAACGCCGCGCCTTTCCCTTATCTGCCTTGCAGTGGCGGCAGCGTTGTGCGCGTCCGGCGTGCACGCGCAGACACACGTCACGCCACCGCAGACCAACAGTGGTCAATTGCTGCAACAGATCCAGCAGCAGCCGGCGCAAGCGCCATCGTCCAATCTCGATTTGAATATCCAGAAGCAGCGACCGGCGCGTTCTACAGACGACACCAAGTTCACCGTACGTGCGATCCAGATCTCCGGCAATACCTTGTTGCCCACCGACGCCCTGCACGCGCTGGTGGCGTCGGGTGAGGGACACGATCTCAGCTTGAACGATCTCGACGAGCTGGCGCAAAAAATCAGCGATTACTACCACGACCATGGCTATCCGCTGGCGACCGCCTATGTACCGGCGCAGACGCTGCACGATGGCATCGTGCGCATCGCCGTTGTCGAGGCTCGGTACGGCAAGGTGGTGCTGCAGAACCAGAGCGCGGTCGGTAACTATCCGCTGAGGCTACGTTGTCACCGCTGCAGGCGGGACAGCCGGTGCGCGAATACGGATTGGAGCGCAGCCTGCTGTTGCTGTCGGATATTCCCGGCGCCATCGTCAACTCGACCATGCGCCCCGGCGACCAAGACGGTACCTCGGATCTGCTCGTCAACGTCACGTCGGCGCCGCGCTACACCGGCACACTGGGCGTGGACAATTACGGCAATGCATACACCGATCGCGTGCGTCTGTCCGGCACGTTTGACGTCAACGGCCTGTTTCACCAGGGCGATCTGCTGGATGCCAACGCTGTAAGTTCAGGTGCGGGCATGAGCTATGGCCATGTCGGCTACCGTTATCTGCTGACCGGGCAGGGCACCACGCTGGGTGTCGCCGTATCGGGCCTTACCTACAAGTTGGGCAATGGCCTAGCCGATCTGCATGCGCATGGCACTGCCACTACGCAGAGCGTGAATCTGTCGCAGCCCTTTATCCGCAACACGGCCGGCAATCTCTACGCGCAGCTCGAGTTCGATCACAAGCGCCTGTACGACGACATCGATCTCGCCGGCCTGGAAACGCATCGGCATTCCAATAGCTGGGTACTGACGGTGGCAGGTGACCAGCGCGATCGCACCGGCATCACCAACTTCAACATCAGCGGCACGGCCGGGCGTTTGTACCTGGATAACTTCCAGACCTTGTTCGCCGATTACTTCGGCGCGCGCACCGCGGGCAAATACGTGAAGATCGATTACTCCGTGTCGCGCCTGCAGCAGTTGAACCCCGCCAATGCGCTGTATTTCGGTTTTTCCGGGCAACATGCCAACAAAAATCTGGATACCTCCGAGCAGTTCTATCTCGGCGGCCCCAGCACCGTGCGCGGCTACGACATCGGCGTGGTGTCCGGTGCACAGGGCAACCTGGCAACGATCGAATTTCGGCATGACTTCGTCATCGCGGCGATGCCGGGACCGTGGCAGGCATCGGCTTTCGTCGATAGCGGGCGCGTGCTGGTATACAAGAACCCGTTCCTGCTTGGTCCCAACAGTGCGCGTTTGAGCGGCGCTGGCGTGGGCGTGCATTGGTCGGCGCCGCACGATTGGGTAATCGGTGCCAGCGTGGCGACGCCGGTGGGCAGCAAGCCGGCCTTGCTTGGCCCGCATGCGAATACCTCGACGCGATTCTGGCTACAGGTGCAGAAAGGGTTTTATTGATCCCTTGCGGTGTAGACCGAGATCGCGGCGCGAGTGCCCACGCAGGTTGGGCTGAGGCGTAG
>Ga0055539_1000376_pt1 | contig 18582 bp, 20 predicted proteins | sample AraplaCvi_mCL_r2_2_FD_55039 | JGI IMG/M metagenome (GOLD analysis project Ga0055539, IMG submission 55039) | Arabidopsis root microbial communities from North Carolina, USA - plate scrape CL_Cvi_mCL_r2 | ecosystem: Host-associated > Plants > Roots > Endosphere | place: USA: North Carolina | reverse complement strand
GACTCACCAAACCAGCCAAAAATGGAATGCATTGACGCACAACATTCAGTCAAGCCGCGCCGCTTCGCGGCGCGGCTTGACTCAACATCAGGGGAGGCGCATCGAACGGCGCCGTTTTCGCCATTGCTTGCGCTTGCGACCCCGCATCCGCAAGGAGGCGCACAGCACGGCTGAATTAGCCGGATTTTCACAAAGCGCTGCTTTATGCTTAGTCGTCGACGAGAGCAGGGGGCAGGGATGGATTCAACGACAAAGCTGGCCGTGGCCGTCGTGGCCGCCGCCGTGATCTTGGTGTGCGGGTATGTGGTTTACAACGAGCATGTGCACGCTCGGGATATGGAAGATGCGCAACAGGCGCTTGATGCAATTGGTCAGAATGCGCGACAGGCGGTTGAGCAAGGCCGGCGTGCTGTTCAAGTGTCCGAACAGCAGAGCGTAGCTGAGCAAGCGTGGCAGCGAGAGCGGCGGCGTCTTGCGATGAATCAGCGTTGCGTGGGTGGTGTGGTAATTCAGGTGCAGGGCAATGCGTATACGCAGCTGGGTTCGATTGCGCAGCCGGTGCATTGCTCGGGTGAATTTGCGGATCAGCCGTTGCGGTAGCCCATCGCAGGAATGCAGCGAGGTTGTGCGGCTTCAGCGCCGGACGTGTGCGGGCTGTTGATCCTGGCGGGATGAGCTGGTCGTTGCGCATGCGCCATCCGGCCCAGGGGCCGTAGAAGTCGTGATGGCATGTAAGGCGATCCTGCAGGAGTTGGGCGATCTCCTGCAGAGTGACGGTCGTGCCGGATGGTGTTGTGAACTGCTGGTGTTCGTCGTCGTAAAGCCAGTTCAAGCGACGGCGGGTGTGAGCCATGCGCGCGGTCCGTGCGGTCGGGAGAGCAGCGATTGTCGTCAGGCACTTAACTGTGTCATCCGTTAGGCGACGTAAAAGACCAATAAATAACAAAGACTTGCAATCAAGCTCATGTTGATGCTGAGGGCCGTCTCGCGAACTGGTGACTTGGTTACGCGGAGTTATGGAAAAAGATGACATGGTTAACGGTCTCGCACGATCGGTGCCTTATAAACCGCACGCGAGAGTTGAGTTTCGTAATTGCGTGCCGCTACGTAATGCTCAGATCGCCTGACGAAGGCCCCTACCGTTCGGGGATTGAACGATCTTTAAGAAAGCCCTCCGGGCTAGCAGTGATTCGGCAAGCAGCATTGCTCGCTTGATGTCTCACGCTCACTAACTGATAGCGCGCAAGCGCCCATCCAGAGAAAGCCTATTGGCTCCTCTGCTCGATGGTACCGGCATTCTGCCGGCTCATGAATTAGCCACCAAAGTCCCTTCCATCCCTGTCGTGAAGCTGCGGAGGCGAAGCATTGCGCCTTGATTTCGCAGTGTGGCGCGCGGCACCCATCTATCAGCTAGGTGCGAGATATGAAAAAGCGCAGCACCCGTTGTAAGCGTGAGGCAAAAGGTCGTAAGCGCGAGGCAACAGGAAATAAAGTAGCGATCCGCATGAAACTTTCGTGGTCGATCCTCATCACATCCAAGTGGTGGCGATGGCTCACGTTGGCTATTGCGGCGGTTGCCGCTCGCTGGTCTCACCATCCGTAAAGATGAAAAAGTCGAGGGAGATGAATGTCTCTCTCGGCCCGGATGGCCCACTTCGTCTTCGCGAGAGAAACGTCTATTGGCACGTATATATGCACGGTGCAGGCAGCCGCCAGACGCTGTAAGACGCATCACTTACCGGCGGCGCTGCAACGGAAGCCAAGCACGGGCGAGGCAATTGAGATCGGGGTGCATTGCAGCATTTACTGCGTGACCGTGAACTTCCGACACAGGGTATGCAATTTCCATATGTTTAATTTTAGCCATGTTCGTATCATATATATTCCACGAACAATTATGCTGCATAGCATTATTTTCGTTTGAAAATATAATCAACGTGTGCGAACCTTCCCGCACAATTGACGCAATTCCCGATAACACCGGATACATCGTCATGTGACTTGCACAGGTGCATATTTATGCATTCGTCCACGTCCAAACCACCCGTGCTCGACCTGTATCTTCCACGGACACCTTAATGTCCGCTTCGGAAACAGCACGAGTGATGGGGTTCTCATCGACGGAAGCCTTAGCAAAGGCGCGTCTAGCAGGACGCTTGCCCATTGAAATGTTCAAACTTCCCGGTCGCCGTGGTTGGTTCGCGTCGACCGCATCTGTGCGCGCATGGCTCGAGCAAACGCTTGCCGATTCTTCCCGGCTTATAGAGGAGAGCACCCGATGACTTAGCCCAATTGCAGTAATGGGCTTTGAAAAAAGCGAAAGCCTCGCACGGCAAATACGAGGCTTCGCAGAAATGCGGTTTTTGAAGCTTTCCGCAGCTCTATCTTCAAAGCTCCCCACCTCCATGTCAATGCCTTCGCGCCCCTTTTTTCGTTGGCGCCGGACTGGCACGTCTTCAACGCTGACCTTTTGCAAGGGTCTCGAATATTCCGCGTCTTGCGGAAACGGGAGTCTCTATGAGCAATCTATCTGTCTCAGTCGGTAGTCGCTGGCTTTACGGTGAGCGTGTCGTCGAAATTGACGGCGCGTTGAATATCCGCCAGGTGCAAGTTCGTGACATGCGAACGGGCGAGCTTTTGCCAGTCTCCATGCACGAACTCCAACCACCACCAACATGTAATCCAAAGCAAACTGATCCCCTGGTGGTCCCTCAACCAGAATGGGACCGAGCCCTATTCTTGGCGAAAGCCTTTACCCCTTATATCGAACAGCGGCATTTGCCTCGAAAGATAGCCGAAGCGTTAGCCGGTCGCTTAGGTGTTAGCGTACGTCAGCTTCTTCGTTGTCGTGCGGAATATCAAAAACGCCAAACAACCACTTCACTCGTACGATCGAAGGGTGGTCGACCACACGGGCTACGAATGCTTGACGTAAGAGTGGAGCAGGTAATCGCACACGTGGTTGATAAACACTACCTTCGTCGGGAAAAGACATCCATATCTGATATCTGTGAACGTGTTCGACTAATTTGTCTTCGATTAAATCTCAGGGTGTGCGCGAAGACGGTCATGAGGCGAATCCACGAGCTCAACGATTATGAAGTAGCAAGGAGGCAGCTAGGGATCAAAGCAGCAAAGCAACTGTTTGCGGCGCGGCCGGGGAAAATGGTCATCGATCAACCGCTCGCACTAGTGCAAATTGACCATACCCCCTGTGACATTCTTCTGGTTGCTGATGATGATCCAGGTAAGATCATAGGTCGACCATGGTTAACGCTGGCGATTGATGTCGCTACGCGCGTTGCGCTCGGCTATTACCTAAGCATGGATGCGCCATCCACTGTATCCGTTGCGATGTGCTTGGCGCATGTTATGTTGCCAAAAGTCGAAAACACATCGACCAATGTGCTTTGGCCCATGTATGGCATTCCAAGCGTCGTGTTGCTCGATAACGCCAAGGAGTTTCACAGTGTCGCGTTGCAGCGCGGATGCGATCAGCATGGCATTACGCTGAACTGGCGGCCGGTTAAGGAGCCGCACTACGGCGCCCACATTGAACGGCTCATGGGCACCTTTATGAAGATGGTCCACACCCTGCCAGGGACCACCTTTAGCAATCCTAAGCAACGCGGCGACTATCCGAGTGAGCGCAAGGCGTGCTTAACGTTCGCGGATTTTCAAGCATGGCTCGTTGAGAAAATCTGTCACTACTACCACGTGAAAAAGCACCGCGGCTTAGATATTCCGCCGCTAGTGGCTTGGGAACGAGCCTTTCGACAGGAAGATGGTTCGTTCGCGCTGCCAGAACTGCCGATTAACCAGACCGATCTGCGTAGAGATTTTTTCCCGTTTGTCTATCGGCGATTGCAACGTACCGGAGTGCAATATGCACAATCTCGCTATTGGCATGAATCACTAGCACCACTGATCTATCGCGAGCCGAAAGTGAGAGTCCACTACCACCCCAATGATCCGTCCAAGGTCTGGGTAAGAACAGCTAGCAATGACATGATTGAAGCTAGTGCCGTGGCAGGTGCCGCCCTGAACGAGGGGCACAGTGCAACATTGCCGGCGGAAGAGCGGGCGCGTTTAGATGCTTTGATGGATCAAGGCTACGAGTGCACCGATGCAATACGAAATAATGCCGAAACGAGGCGCCGAAAAAAAGCACGGCGCAGCGCAATGGCACCTGGGATCGGAAGTCAAAGAAGACATGGCTCTCGCCCTGCAGCGACGCCCGATGATGCGACTTCATCACGACACACCGTACCGTTGAATCGCTCCTCTGTTCGCGCGGAGGTGCTCGACTGATGAAAACTCCCAGCCATCTAACGGAGTTGGCGAAGTCCCAATTGGAGTGGTCGCCAGCCAAGCGTATACGGTCGATGTTTGTTACGCGCTTCATTCACCACGAAGTCGTGTCGGACATCATTGCGCACTGCAAGTACTTAATGAATAGACCTCGTGGAGTACGTCCAACAGGTCTTGTCCTAGCAGGGACCAGTGGGTCGGGCAAAACGGCACTGGCGGATGCTTTGATACGTGAGTGCTCTTGCCTGCAGGCAACCCCCGAGACCCCTGCAACAAAACCCATCTTGTATTTCTGCATGAGCAATGCGCGTGAAGCAAAGGAAGTATTTTCACGCCTACTGGAGGCTTTGGGATTCCCTCATATCAGTAGCTTGACCGCAGACGACCGTCGAAAGAAGGCCTTAGATTTAGCAGTTGTTGCACGCCTTCGCCTACTGATCATTGATGAGATTCAAGATGTTCTGTTCCATACCCTTCGTCAGCAGGGATTGGCGTTGCTTGCGGTGAAAGACATCATGAACTCGCTGAAGATACCCGTTCTCGCTTTGGGCACCGAGAATGCACGGATAGCGTTTGAGGCTGATCAGCATTTGAAGCGACGCTTCCAGCCGCGAGAACTTCCCACTTGGCAATGCGACGACTACTTTCGTCATTTTCTCCAGGCGTACGAAGAGACACTCCCGCTCCGAGAACGCTCCAACCTCGGGTCCCTGCTTACGATGAAACTGATCATTCGAGAAACTAAAGGGCAGCTGTCAGAGATCGTTGAACGCATTCAGCGTGCAGCAGCATTGGCCGTTGAAAACGGGCAAGAGCGCATCACGAAAGATCTAATTGTGCGTGCACGCTTTGACTTTCCTAAAACGGATCTCTCAGGGTATTCCGATGAATGACTCCACTGAATCAGTTACTTCAATGGCTGGCCCAATTCGCTGGTGGATTCCCGGGCCGGGTCGCGATGAATCATTGCATTCGATTGTTGAGCGTGCAGAGCGATTTTACGGACGCCAAAGCGATCAATTACGCCAACGGTTGAGGCGGAGACCGATTCCCTTAACCAAAACAACAGAGGGATTGGACGCCTTATCCGCTCGAGATCTATGCCTAATGGCACGGTTGGTAGGAGTGCCGCCACGCTCGCTGTTTGTCCATCGCATGCCGGATCAGCCATGGTTGCTATGCGAGCTCGAGCGACGGGCCTATTGCCCATATTGCTGGCGAGATGATCGACGCGCAGGGCGACCGCGAACTTTTCGCCGAGCTTGGGCCGGCGTCTTCACGCTGAGTTGTGCGTTGCATGGCGTGCCCTTGCACTGGGCATCCCCTACAATTTCGCACGATGTGCTGGAAAGAGTGTCGAAACAGCCGCGCCGCACCACAAGCAAACATATCCTCCGCTTGATTGACCAGTTAGCCAGTGTCATGAGCGCGACTCTGCGAGGGGAGCGGACCTGGCCAAAGGGCTGGCGAGGAGATGCATGGGGGGCGCGTGCGTTGCTGATGCGTGCTGTCGTCAATTTGGGCTGCGCGGTCGAACATCCTCCATTCGTCAATGTGAAAGCCGCCCCTGATTTGGCAGCGTTTATCAACACGCCCCAGCGACGGATCGAACCGCTACGGGAGTCGCCATGGGAGGCCGTGCGAGCGCTGGGGCCACCGGCATGGCGTCGCTCAGCGCTGTGGGTAGTGGCTTGCCACGTGATGCCTGAAATGAGTCTCGTGTGTAGGCCGGAAGGATGGTCCGCAAATACTTTTGAAGTCTTTGACGCGCCATGGATGAACTGGCCTTCGGAGCTTCGCACCTTGCGTCGAACCAGGCGTTATGGCGCCGCATTGCGAAAGATGTGCCGCGCGCTTCCTGACTTGGCTTGAACGGATAGCCCTTCGCAGTCATATGGACCGAGATAGGATCGGGAGAGGCAATTGCCCCGATCCTGTTTCTAGGCAACCCGATTTGGCCTCATCTGACCATCGCGCCTCAGAATCACTTACCTCATGACTGGCCTGAATATGTTCAGCCACCCGCCGAGGCTGCCAGCGCTTTGCCAAAGTGTGATCCCTATGACTTTTCGATCGATTGCAGGAATTCGTCCTTTTCAGACGTCGACAACCCCTCAAAGGCCAGGATCAAGCGCGCTAGACGTTCGTCCTCCGCCAGGAGATAGGCCGCGGGCACGTTGAGCGCCTCCGCTAGGCGCGCAATGGTCGCCATGTCCGGCTCATGGACCCCTTTTTCGTAACGGTTGATACGCGTGGCGGCCACAAATGGGTCTAGTCCTGCTTTGACTCCCAGATCTTTCTGGGACAGTTGGCGATCCGTCCGCGCCTGTTTAAGGCGCCGTTGGAAGACCAGCCGGATATCGGTTCGTCTCGGCATCGTACCAATCTCGCAGGGATGACCCTTACGAGATTCGTAATTTTGCCTTGATTGCGATATTACGAGTTTCGTAATATAGGGCGCAAGCGGCCCTGTACCGGGGCCATTGGGTTCACGGCATGCAGCTGGTACTCAATGACGAGGAGGTCGTCCCCATCCCCCTGGACGATTTTGCCCAGGAAGCCTGGGTGTTGCAGTACAAAAGAGCTTCTTTCGAGGGAGCGACGGACGGGTTCGTAGAACGGCTGGCGTCATGTTTTGCATCGAGCTTGGCCGAATGCCTGGATGCCGACTTAAAACAACCCACCGAAGCGCAGCTCAAGTACGCCACCGCCATAGCGCGTGACCTTGGCGTTGCATTGCCGTCGGAAGCGCTTCGATTTCGAGGGGCAATGACTGCATTCATCGATCGATTCGCGGAAGCACACAAGCGAAGACGACGAACGTAGGGCAGGGCATTCAAGCTTTTTAGCGCTGCCTGTTTTGTCTACCGGCTCTAATTTCTCTAGCAAACAAAATTCATCCCATGCCCACCTTGCTTGAACGCCTTATGTCGCGGGCCATAGCCGATCAACGCGAAGAAACGGCATTCTTTCGGGCGCTGATGAAAGCTACGATCTACGCTCATATTCCACTGACCGATCGTGTCGATGCCGCCGCGGATCGCGTCCGCTTCATACAATTCCATCGTCCAGAGAATGGTCAGCTGGTTCTGCCTTTCTTCACTGATAAGAAGAAAGCTCGTTTTGCGGCGCAGTCGGCAGCGCAAGTCATAGCGATGAACGGACGCCTCTTCCTGGAGCTCACTCGTGGTGCAACGCTCATGCTGGACCCTAACGACTGTCGTTGCACGCTCTATCCGGAAGAGGTTGAAGCATTACTACGAACCGGCCGCATCGCCACCGTCCAAAAATTTACCGTGCAAGAAAAGACCGCACTATGTGTCGGTCCGCCCCAGGACAGTCCTTCATGGCTGATCAACGAACTCATCCCTGCGTTGGCGAAATTGCCGTTTGTACAGACAGCCTATCTGGCCGGCTTGTACAGCAATGCAGACGCACCTAAGCAAACGGGGCTAATCATCGCTCTTGATGGTGAAAAGGCACATGCCGTGCGTGTCATTCATGCGATCGCCACCATCGTCCAGCCGTTGTGTGAGGCGCAAGACAGCCTACCTCTTGATCTGACGCATTTTGACGCAAAAATCAAAGTTCCCGTCTGGATTACTAAGCTCGCACTGCAGCCATTCTACGACCGGAGCTGGGGTGCGCGTTTGTATCAAAGACCCGAACCTAACACCGCTCCCCCAGTCTAGCCATTGCTTGGGGCGCTCGACGATAAACCTTCTTTATAGCGATTAGGTCAAGTTATCAGGGGTAGGGCGGACGTTGGTAGTGGAGTGCTCGCCAACAATCCGCGCGATGCTGCGGACTGTCTACCTCATGACGGTTGCTTAGGTCTCTCGATCATCGGTGTGAACAGCGTAGGTGATGCCGAGACGCGCGCGCTTAGCTAATGCATGCGTGTGCTGGTGGGGCAGGCCTCTGCTCCCTACGTCTGTTAGGAGGATTGGGTCGGGGTGAAGCAGCTCGCGATGAATTCAAGCGACCCGGCACTGGCCTTAACGCGACACGGAAATCAGCATCCACGTTGTGGCGAAGCCCATGACGATTGCGGTGATCCAGCCCAGCTGGATAACGAGCTTCGGTGCGGTGAACCTGCCCATTACCGATCGCCGCGAAGCCAGCAACGCGACAACGGCCACTAGCGGCACCGCCACCACGCCGTTGATGACGGCGCTCCAGAACAGCGCTTTCATCGGCGGGATGGGCGAGTATTGAATGATCATGGCGGCCAGCACGCTGACCGCGATGACGCCGTAGAAGCCACGCGCATCCTTGGCCTTGCGTTCCAGGCCCCATTGCCAACCCATCGCTTCGCACAATGCGTAGCTGGCGGAGCCGGCCAGCACCGGCACGCCGATCAGCCCGACACCGAGAATGCCCAATGCAAACAGGAGATAGGCCAGCTCGCCGGCCAATGGCCGCAGCGCACCTGCCGCTTGCGCTGCGGTCGTAATGTCGGTGACGCCCGCCACGTGCAGCGTGACGGCCGTGGCCAGGATGATGAAGTAGGCGGCGATGTTGGAATAGAACATGCCGTCCCAGGTATCCCATTTAATGCGGATCATTTCCGCTGACCCGGCAGCGGGATCCTGCGAGAGCGGCTTCGCGTTTGCATTCAGCCGCATGTCCTCCACTTCTTCGGAAGCTTGCCAGAAGAACAGGTAAGGGCTGATGGTGGTGCCGAATACCGCCACAACCATGGTGGCCGCATTGCTGCCGAACGTGAGATGCGGCCAGAGCGTGCGCCACGCCACTTCCTTCCACGGCACGTGCACGGTGAACAACACGGCGGCATAGGCGAGCAGCGAAAGCGTCAGCCATTTGAGGTAGAACACGTAACGGTGATACGGCACGGCGATCTGCAATGCCAAAGTGAACGCGACAAAAAACGCCGTCATGGCGTGCCGGTTGATCTTGGTGACCAGTTCGGCCACTTCACCCATGGCGGCGATGTCCGCGGAAATATTGAGCACGTTCGCGATCAGCAGCAGCGCTACCACCGCCTTGAGTACGACCGGCGGAAACGACAGCTTGATGTTGGCCGCCAGGCCCTTGCCGGTGGCGCGTCCGATCAGGGCGCACATGGACTGCACGGCCGACATCATTGGAAAGCTCAGCGGCATGGTCCACAACATGTTCAGCCCGAATTGCGCGCCCGCTTGCGAATAAGTGGCGATGCCGCTGGGATCGTCATCGGCCACGCCGGTGATAAGGCCGGGGCCGACGTGGGCCAAGGGATGCAACTTCAACCTTTTCCACGAAACTCTTTTCGGTTCGTGGCCAGGACTTGCCGCCACCGGCGCCGGCAGGTTGTTTTCGGGATCAGCCGGCTGTTCGCGCGTGGGCGTCAGCTTGGCATGGATGTCCCATCGAAAAGGCATGAGCTAGCGGCAGACCAGCACGGGTACATGGCTGCGCATCAGCACCTTTTGCGTTTCACTGCCAAGCACCAGCCGGTTGAGGCCATTGCGGCCGTGAGTGGCCATGACGATCAAGTCGCAATGGTGTTCGTCGACGGCGGCCACGATGGCTTCGCTCGGGCGTTCGCCGAAAACGTAGTGGCATTCGTACGGAACCTGCGCCTGCTTGGCCAAGTCCGTGGCTTGATCAAGATAGCGGGAGGCGCTTTGCACCGCATGTTGGCTGTAACGCAATTCGGTCGCAGCCAGAAACTCGGTCATGTAGGCGACGGCGTTGAAGGGCGGCACCACATGCAGGATCAGCACCTTGGCGCCGAAGGTCTTGGCGAGCTCCAGGCCGGCGGCAAGCGCGCGCAGCGACAGTTCCGAGCCGTCGATCGGCAGCAGGATGCGTTGAAACAACCCTTCAGGCTGCACGCTGCAGGGGGCCGATGAGACTTCGGGGGCGACGGACATGGGTGGAACCTCTGGTGTAGATCGCATTGCATGTTTGACGGTGTGCGTTGAGGGTCATGCTGGGACATCCAGCCGCAAGCGTATTGATCATCGTCAAATGGACGACACGAAGATGGAGCTTCGTTTTCGAATTGATCGACATCAAGACCTTCGCCGAGCAATTTTTCTAACCTGTGATCCAGTCAATGCGCTGCGGAGACAAGTATGAAAACCCATTCGTCTGAGCCCGCGTTTTCCAATTTATCCGTCTGCTTCCTGCTGATTGCAGTGGCCAGCGGCCTGGCCAGTTTCGTGCGAGGCTATGAATCCATCTGGTCTATCGCCGAGTGGATCTGCGGCGTCAGCGTGCTGGCGCTGGTAGCCAGTCTGATCACCGATGCGCGCAGGTGAGGGAGAAGGCGTCATGTTCAAGAACATCCTGCTGCCTACGGACGGTTCGGAGCAGTCGCTGCGCGCAGCGCAGCTTGGCATCGCCTTGGCCAGGAAGATGGGCGCAAAGGTGCATGCGTATCACGTGCTGGCTCCATTGGCGGCCGTCGCCGATTTCTCGGACCTGATCCGTCACGCTCCGGACGACTATCACCATCACGCGATCGGCCGCGCCCAGCGCAAGCTTGACCAGGTTCGTGCGCTGGCCGAGCAGGACGGCGTGCCGTTCGAAGGCGACTACGCGTTCGATCATCGGCCATATACCGCCATCCTGGGGGCTGCGCGCCAGTACGATTGCGATCTGATTGTGATGGGAACGCACGGGCGTACCGGCACGGATCACATGATGCTCGGCAGCGAGACCAACAAGGTGCTCAGTTGTGCCGACATTCCGGTGTTGGTTTGCCGTTGAATGATCGGCGATTGGCTCCGTGGCAGCCAGGAATAACATGCTGGCAGAGCGCTAAAGAAACCGGATCGTCATTCCGGCACAGGCCGGAATCCATGCTGCCCGTTGCGTAGAACTTCATTCAATCGACATGTATTCCACATGGATATAAATGGATTCCGGCCTGCACCGGAATGACGGTGAGGTGGCATAAACGATTACGCGCTGTGTGGCACTACCATCCTCAGTGCTGCATGAATACAGGAATGCCTGCATGCGCCATGACGTGGCGCGTGGCCCCGCCCAATACGCGTTGGCGAATGCGCGAGTGGCCATAGCCGCCCATCACCAGCAGATCCGCATGCGCTTCGCACGCTTTTTGCAGCAGCGCCTCGCCCGCCTTTCAGCGGATACGTCCAAATAATGCATCTTTACGGTGATGCCGTGATGCATCAGGTAAACCATGGGATCGGGTTCGATCACGCCCATGTCGCGATTATGCGCCGTGCGGAAATGGCCGTCGATCAAGACGACGGATTTGGCGAGCTGCAGTAGCGGCAGGGCGTGGTGCATGGCACGCGTGGATTCGATACTGCCGTTCCAGGCGATCACGATGCGTTCGAACGTGAGCGTGCGATTCCAGTTCGGCGGCAGCACCAGGCAGGGCACGCGGCTGCTCAACATGGCTTCGCCGAGGATGTCGAAGATCCGCGTGTCGTCCACCATGTCGCGTTCCAGTACCGCCAGATCGTGCCAGGCGCCGAGCTTGCGCAGCGTCGGTGCAATCGCCGTACGCGTGACCATCCATGACGCATGGGTTGCGCCATGGCCGCGCGCGAAAGCCTGGAAGGCCGCCGCATCGGCCAGGCAATCGTCATCCGTGTCGATCAGCAGGCTCAGCACGGTGGGCTCGTCCTCCAGCACGTGTTGGTCGCGCAGGGAACCCGGCACATAGCAACCGGTCACGTTGCTTTTCCATAGCGCGGCGATCTCGATGGCCGCCAGCACCGCAGGGCTCCATGGCGCCACGGACGTCGCCAAAGCGAGCACGTCGTAGAAGCGCGCGGGCGCTTGCAGATGAGCTGCCACGCCGGCGATCGAGGGATGGGATGCTTCGATGGTCATGACAAGCTCCGGCGCCGGTTACAAGGGCAGTGAATAGACCACCGTCCTGGGGTCGCCCGGACTCGACGCGCACGCGAAGCCCAGGAACCCGGCCAGTTCCCGCATGGGCTCGTTGGTGTTGTCGTCGATCGAGAACATCCGCTTGAAATGGTTCTTGCGTGCTACGTCGATCAGGTGCCGCATCAACAGCACGGCCAGCCCCCGGTGCCGCCAATCGTCGGCCACCGTGATGGCGCACTCGCACTGCTTGGCATCCCTGGTAGCCGAATAGCGACTGATACCCACTTCGCGCAGGCGTCCGTTGTCGTGCGCCAGAGCCACGAAGGCCATGTCGTGCACATAGTCCACATGCATCAGCCGGTCAACCAGCTGTTTGTCTGGCTCTTTGAAATCGCCAAGGAAACGATAGCGCCTCGCTTCGCTCGACAACTCGCGGATGAACGCTTCTTCGAGACCGCGATCCTCCGCGCGCAGCGGTCGGATCAGCACGCGCGTTCCATCGCGCAACGGTTCGATCCAATGATCGCCTTCCAGTGCGGGGAAGGGTGTTTCGAAGGAAGGCTGGTGGGCATTGGGAGACATGGCGAAACCCTCGCTTGGTGATGTCCGGAAAACGTGTATTACGTTTTAGCTGGATATCGCCAGGCAGCACTTGACGACGATCAATTGAAGGCGACTTGCGTGCGCAATGAAGCGATTTGATACATGTCAATGCGGGTTTGAGGCAGATAGGAGAAGTTAGGCCCATACCAGCGCATAGGGGATAAGACCATGCTCGAGCTGCTCGTCAATGTGGAAAACATGCGTGACGACGATCCGGCCGTGCAAATCGGCATGGCGCTGGCAAGCCGCCACAATGCCTTCGTTACCGGCCTGAACATCATCGAGGTCATCCCTTCGACCATGGCGATACCGGATGTTGTCGCGGTGCTGGAGTCCGAGGAGAAAGACGCCAGGGCCCGCGACGTGTGGTGGCTGGACAAATGCCGCAGCCATGGTGTCGACGGGGCGTGGGAAGTGATCCGTGGCGTGTATGTGCCGGTATTGGCGCGACGCTCGTGTATGGCCGACCTGACCGTATGCCGCCTTCCGAACGGCGGTGGCGTGCTCCCCAGCGGCATGGATTACATCACGCGTGCGCTGTTCTCGTCGGCATCGCCGATGCTGCTCGTTCCTGGCGGTTGTCCGTCGTCGTTCCGGCCGACACGCATTCTGGTCGCGTGGAACAGCACGCAGGAGGCGATGCGCGCCTTGCGTGCCGCGCTGCCGTTCCTGCACGAGGCGCAAATGGTGTGCCTGGCGGATGGCTCGACTAACGAATTGCCCGGCGTAGCGCCGCCACCGCTGCCGGTCGACGCCTGGCTGAAGCGACAGGGCGTTCGGTTGCACGCAGTACTGGATTTTCCAGGTTCAGCACGCGTCGGCGAGGCGTTGCTCGAGCAGGCGGCGGCGATGCAGGCTGACATGCTGGTGATGGGGGCGTGGGGGCATTCGCGCATCAATGAGCTGATTCTGGGCGGCACCACCCGATACGTTTTGCAGCACGCGAAGCTGCCAGTGCTGGTGGCACATTAAGGCAACATCAGCTTGCTCAGAACATCCTCACGCGCGCTGCAGCTTCTGTTCTTCAGGTGCCGACGGGAGAGACATTTCTTCCTGGCCTGCATAAGCCCGATCGTCGAGCTCCCGTTCGCCGATCGCGGCGCGCGATACCCGAAGCATCAACTCCGTCAGCGCAGCCATCACGTCGTCCAGGCAGACGATGCCGACCAGCCGGCCATCCTCATCCACGATCGGCAGGCGCCGCACATGGCTGCCGAGCATGATGTCGATCAGCTCGTCGATGGTGGCATCGGGGCGACACACCGCCAGCGGCGCGGATTCTATCTCGCCAAGGGGCCGGTCTTCATCGTTCTCGCCCGCCAGGATGCGCACGGCCAGGTCGCGATCGGTCACGATGCCGCTGGGCAATACGCCTAGCAACGTGTTCTTGGTGACGACCACGCAACCGACGTCGTGCTGCCGCATCGTGCGTGCGGCTTGCCGGATGCTGGATGTTTCATTCAACTGGATGACACGGCGGGTTCCGATATCTGCGGCGCGCATGGCGTTTCTCCCAAAGCTGGATCCATGCTGAGACGGAGCCGGGCCGGGCGCTTGATGCGCGTCAAGCCAGGCCGCGTTCGTTACATAGCGTTACAAACCGTTGCCAAGCCGACCTTTTGTGGTTACGCGCCATCTCTAGAGTGGGCCCCACAGCCAACCAGCGCTGCTTTTTGGGGAACTGACATGACCGCACTCGCACCCGCCGTCCGCGCCATACCCACAGGAAAGCCGTGCGCCATGCTGACGCTGGCGAATGATGAGATAGGCATCAATATCGAGTCATTGCGCCAACACGTGCCGGTGCGCCGCTGCAAGCATGTGGCCGGGCAGGGCATCTATCACGTGGGACAGCCTTTTCAGGCGATCTACCTGGTGCATGCCGGTTCCTACAAAACCTGCGAGCTTGCCGACGACGGACGCGAGCAAGTCACCGGTTTTCGTATGCGCGGTGAATTGATCGGGGTGGAATCGATCGGCCTGAAGACTTATTCCTGCGACGTGATCGCGCTGGAAGACAGCGAAGCCTGGGAGCTGCCTTATCCAGCCGTGCTGCGCGCCTGCCTGCACGAGCCGGAACTGCACGCGCGCATCACGGGTGCGCTGGCTGCCGAAATCCGCAGCGACCGCTCGTGGATGCTGATGCTCGGAACGCTGGCGGCCGAGCGCCGCGTGGCCGCTTTTCTGCTGGATGTCGCCGCGCGCTACGCCCGCCTGGGATTCAGCGCGAAACATTTCATCCTGCGCATGAGCCGCATCGACATGGCGAGCTTCCTGGCCCTCAAGCACGAAACCGTCAGCCGCGCCTTGTCGCGGCTGGACGAACTTAATGTCATCACCGTGCAGCGCCGCGAAGTGCAAGTGCTCGATGTGGATGGACTGCGTGCCTTGGCGGGAGCTGCGCATTGAGGCAACACAGTCGCCGTTATCGGCCCTGCCTGTACGCAGGCCATAACCGCGCAGCCCAACTGGTTCAGATCGGTTCGCGGTCCAGCATGCGGCGCACCGCACTGCCGAGCTGCTCGCGCCGGTAGGGCTTGCGTAACAGCTCGAACGTGCCGAAGGTGTGGGGATCGATACCCAACGAGGCGTATTCGTAGCCGGACGTAAACAACACCGGCAAATACGCATTCTGCTCGCGTGCCTTGGCCGCCAGTTCGAAACCGGTCATGTCGCCGCCCAGCACGACATCTGTAAAGAGCAGATCGATACCCTGCTGCGTGGACAACAGTCGTAACGCCGCTTCGGCGTCGCTTGCCTCCAACGGCACGTAACCCAGCGTGCGCAGGAAGGCGACGGCGACGCGCCGTACCTCGGCTTCATCCTCTACTACCAGCACGGTCTCGTGGCCTTTGCGCGATTGCGGCACCGGTGTGTCGTCCGCCGATGTCGTGGTGGCCACCGGCAGATAAAGCTCCACGCGCGTACCGTGCCCAACCTGGCTTTCGATGTTCAGATGCCCGCCGGATTGCTTCACGAAGCCGTACACCATACTCAACCCAAGACCGCTGCCTTTGCCGACGCCTTTGGTGGTGAAGAAAGGCTCAAGCACGTGCGCGAGGATTTCCGGCCGCATGCCTTCGCCGGTATCCCCCACGGCGAACCTCACGTACGAACCCGGCGCCAGGCGCGCGTCGGCATCGGCGCTGGATACGTGGTGGGGATGTGCAGTAATAGAGAGACGCCCGCCGCGCGGCATGGCGTCGCGCGCGTTCAAGGCCAGGTTGAGCAGCGCTGCCTCGAGTTCGCCTGGATCGGCGTACACGGCTGGCACATCGCTGGCGCATTCGGCCATCACCGAAATGCGTTCGCCGAGCGTGCGACCGAGCATGTCGCTGAGATCGGCCAGCAGTTGCACTGTGCGCACCGCTCGTGGCAACAAATGTTGGCGGCGGGAGAATGCCAGCAGCTTGCGCGTCAGCGCCGCGCCGCGGTCTACCGCGCGGGAGGCGCTTTCCAGGGTTTCACGCGTGGCCGGATCTTCCGGTGCATCCGCTTCCAGGAGTTGCAGATTGCCCGAGATCACGGTGAGCAGATTATTGAAATCGTGCGCAATGCCACCAGTGAGCTGGCCCAGCGCATCCAGGCGTTGGGCATGCGCGAGCTGTTCTTCGCTGCGCCCGCGCTGAATGGCCGCGGCCAGGATGTTGGCCATGGATTGCAGGAATTGCAGCCGGTCGCGATCGAACGAACCGTGTTCGTGCGACAGCGCCAACAGCAGTCCCATCGGCCCGCGTCGATCCAGCAGCGGCGCCACCGCGGCATCGGTAAAGTCGCTGGCCAGGGTGGGGCATATATTCCGAAGGCTGTCGATGACGGCGATCTGCGCTTCGGCTTCGCCGGTGGCAATCGCCTGCAATGCGGCATTGCGCGCAATGTCGGCCAGCACCTGTTCCGGCAGTCCGACGGCAGCGGGCACCTGCAAGCCAACGTGGCGCGGATCGATCAGCATGATGGCTGCGGTGGTAATGCCCAGCGTCGAGGCAATCAAACGGGGTATCTCGCCGATCGCCTGCTCGTCGTGCGACGCTTCCAGCAGACGCCGGCTGATTTGCGCCACTACCGCGTCGAAGCGCGCGCGTTCCAGCGCCTGGCGCGCGCGCTGCGTTTCGGAGATGTCGCGGATCGAGGCGGCAAACAGCGTGCCCATCGACGAAGCGACCGGGCTCAAGCCGATTTCCACCGGAAAGGATTGTCCGTCGGCGCGCACACCGACCAGCTCGTTGCCCGCGCCCATCGGGCGCACGCGCGGGTGCGCCATGTAGTGGGTGCGATGCGCGATATGCGCCTGCCGTGCGGCCGCCGGCAGCAGCGCCTCGACCCGCAGGCCGGCCAGCATGCCGCTGTCGTAGCCGAACAGGCGCTCCGCGTGCGCGTTGGCGAGCACGATCGCGCCCTGCGCGTCCGTCACGATCATCGCGTCCGGTGCGGTTTCGAACAGCGCGCGGAACAGGCTGGCGTCGGATACCTGGATGGAAGGGCTGTCGTTCATAGGCGTTGTACGACGGGTGAGAAGAGGTAGCCGGCGCCGCGAATCGACTTGATGCGCTGGGGATTGGCCGGATCGAGCTCGATCTTGCGCCGCAGCCGGCCGATCTGCACGTCGATCGAGCGGTCGTAGGGGCCGGCGTCGCGCCCATGAACATGCGTCATCAGCTGATCGCGGCTGAGCACCTTGTTGGCCTGCTCCACCAGCACGCGCAGCAGCGTGAACTCGCCGCTGGTGAGTGCGATCGGTTCATCGCGCGGACCGGACAGGCTGTGCGACTGGATGTCCAGCACATAACCGTCGAAGGCATAGCACTTCGGTTCCTCGCTCGGCGTGGCGGCCTTGGGCTGCGCGTTCGAAAACCGGCGCAATACGCTGCGCACACGCGCCAGCAATTCGCGCAGGTCGAACGGCTTGGTGACGTAATCGTCCGCGCCCAGTTCCAGCCCCACCACGCGATCCACCGATTCGCCGCGCCCGGTCACGATGATCACCGGCCCATGCCAATGCTCGCGCAAATGGCGTGTCAGGCTCAGGCCGTCTTCGCCGGGCAGCCCCAAGTCGAGCATGACGATGTCGACCGGTTCGGCGTCGACGATGCGACGCATCTGCACGCCGTCGCTCGCGGTGGTGACCCGGAACCCGTTGCTGGTGAAATAACGACTAAGGACGTGCGCAATCTCGGCGTCGTCGTCCACCACCAGCACGTGTTGAGGCATCGGCGAAGCAGGATTAGGTGAAGTAACCATCCGGACTTTGTTTCCAATGACGCGCCTTGGATGCGGCAAGCATACGCCACCGGCAAGGCCGCGCAGCCGTGCCGGAACGGCTTGATTTCGCTCAAACGGCGCCGTGCGCACTTTTCTAGAGTGGCGGCATGGACGATATCGCCATCCACGCTACCGCTCTGACCAAATCCTTCGGTGAAGGCGCGGCGGTCACGATCGGCGTGTTCGACGCAACTTTCCAGGCGCGCTACGGGGAGATACTGTTCATCGTAGGGCCTTCAGGTAGCGGCAAAACGACGCTGCTCAGCATGATCTCGGGCATTCGTCGGTGGTTTTGCGTACGAAGAAATTGTCGAGCCTGGCGGTGCCAACGATGGCAGGCGGGCGCCGCATGGTCATGGCTCAATGCCCATGTAGCGGCGTCGTATAGGGCGATGGCGTAACTATTTCCCGCCAGCGTTCGGCATAGCAGAGCTTGGCCAGGAAGCGGTCGAGTTTCTGTGGGTGGCGCCGGTGCGCCAGATCGCTGCGGCGTACGGCAAGCGTGGCAATGGGCGCCTTGCCGGTCAGGTTGCGCATGTCTTCAAAAGCGGTTTTGTAGCCGCGGCCCCATAAGTGCAGAAATAAGCG
>Ga0055539_1000357_pt1 | contig 19969 bp, 17 predicted proteins | sample AraplaCvi_mCL_r2_2_FD_55039 | JGI IMG/M metagenome (GOLD analysis project Ga0055539, IMG submission 55039) | Arabidopsis root microbial communities from North Carolina, USA - plate scrape CL_Cvi_mCL_r2 | ecosystem: Host-associated > Plants > Roots > Endosphere | place: USA: North Carolina | reverse complement strand
CAGGGCGCCGTCTCCAGCTCCGAGCAATCCACCGCCCAACTGAAAAAGCACGGCATCCCCGTGTTCGACCTCAACGCCACCGGCCCGCTTGCGCTGTACGTCGACGGCGCCGACGAATGCGACCTGCACAAACGCCTGATCAAGGGCGGCGGCGCTGCGCTCACCCGCGAAAAAATCATCGCCGAAGCCGCGCAGAAATTCGTGTGCATCATCGACGCCAGCAAGCGGGTCAACCTGCTGGGCAAATTCCCGCTTCCGATCGAAGTCATCCCCATGGCCCGCAGCCTGGTCGGCCGCGAAATCGTCAAGCGCGGCGGCAACCCGGTGTGGCGCGACGGCGTGGTGACCGATAACGGCAACTGGGTGATCGACGTGCACGGCTGGCAGATCGCCGACCCTGTTGCGTTGGAAACTGAGTTGAATCAGATTCCGGGCATCGTCACCGTTGGCCTTTTCGCGCGGCGTCCTGCGGATGTGGTGTTGGTGGGTGACAAGCTGATGTAATCAGCTCGGATTCAATGGGAAAACTTGCAGTGAAGAAAGATGATGTAACGCGCGATATCGCGCGCAATGTGGAACGCGCCGGGATTTATCAGGTGATGCGCATGCTGCCGTGGCCGTTGAAGTTGGCGGCTATGGCGGCGGCGCTCGCTTATCTGTATTGGGCGGCACACTAAACAGTGTCCCCTCGTTGTGAGGTGCGAGCACATATGCCACCTAGCTCCAGGCGTCTAGACCCGCATGCACGCCCCCGATAGTAAAGACAACCTTACTTCTCAAGCACTTACGAAAGAATATTTTTTTCTTTCGCCGCTGGTAGGTTTTTACGATCGCCAACCGTCTTAGTATTTGGTTCTCGTGCGATAGCCAAGCTCGCCCGTGCAATCGCGCGGAAGGTCGCCGCGTGACAAGCACGACAAACACCGGGCAACAGTCTGATCGCCGAGCAACCAGGGGCCATCTGCAGCATCACCGATATTTCGCGCGACATAAGTCGGCGGTGCTTGTAGTTGTAGGATAGATTCTTCCGGGGAGACAACATGTTGAAGTCCAAACTCACGGCTGCCGTGCTGGCAGCCTTGGCAATTAGCCATTTGCCCGCGGCAATGGCCGAAACAACACCGCCGCCTTCATTGCAAGATGCACAGTCCGCGCAGGACAACACGTCTACTCAAGATGCTGACGCCGCGAAGAAAGCCAGGAAGCTCGAAGCCGTCACTGTAACCGGCTCGCTCATACCGCAGTCGCAGGTGGAAACAGCGACGCCGGTCATCACCATTACCGCGCAAGACATGAAGTCACGCGGCTTCGTGACAGTGGCTGAAGCCCTGCAAAAGGCCTCCTTCGCTACCGGCAGCGTGCAAGGCCCCCAGGACAACAACTCGTTCACGACCGGCGCGAAGACGCTGAGTTTGTTCGGCCTGCCTGTAGGGTTCGTCAAGTACCTCATCGACGGGCGCCCCATGGGCGATTTTCCGGGCCTATACAACGGCAGTGACGTCTTCAACAACCTCAGCAACATCCCGATCGACATGGTCGACCGCATCGACGTGTTGCCAGGAGGCCAATCTTCGCTCTACGGTTCCGACGCCATTGCCGGCGTGGTCAACATCATCCTGAAGAAGAAGGTAGAAGCCCCCACTATCGATGTTCGTGTCGGCGGCTACTCGTTGGGCGGAGGAATGAGCCAACGCATCAGTTTTGCCGATGGCTTCACCATCGGCAAATTCAACACCATGATTGGCGTGCAGTACGAACAGCAGAAGCCGATCTGGGGTTATGACCGCGATCTCACCAGAACCTATTACAACCAGGGTACTGGGCCCGCAGTAGCATCACGCGACTATCTGATTCTCGACGCGCTTGCCGGCAAATACGTATTCATGGATCCGAACAATTGTTCGACGGTGAGCAGTGGTTATCACGGAACCGAAGGCCTGCAGAGCCGCCCCCATAGAGGCAATTACTGTGGCTCGCTCTACAGCGCTGGCTACTCGACCTTGAACAACGGCGAGAAAACGGCGAATTTGTATTCGCACTCGACGTTCGACGTCAACGATAATCTGCAACTCTACGGCGACCTGCTCTACAACTATCAGGAGCAGAAGTTCACGTCGGGCAGCAATACTTTGTTCTGGAGTTCCCAGATCGCCGCAGCGAAATCCGGCGGCGGCTATTACTGGGACCCGAACCTACAAACGCTCGCGCTGGTGCAGCGGATTTTCACCCCCGAGGAAATCGGCGGTTTTTCGAACACCATGAGCAAGCAGTACGAGCGCGCGTACATGTTGACCCTTGGCGGCAAGGGTAAGCTTGGTGAATCCAACTGGGACTACGACCTTGGCTTTACGCATTCGGACGACCAGCTGACCAATCGTAATTTCAATCGCTTCAGCGCGCCGATCGAGCAATACTTCGCCGATCATCTGCTCGGCCCGCAGCTGGGTACTTACGCCGGATATCCGCAGTTCGCTCCGGACTATACCAAGCTGTACAACCCGGTCTCTCCTGCCGATTTCCGCTCATTCACGGGCTACACAACGGATCATGCCAAGACCTGGGACAATCTGCTGCGCGGGCAGCTGACCAACCAGTCGCTATTCGAACTTCCCGGCGGTGACGCAGGCCTGGCCGTGGTGTTGGAAGGCGGCAATCAGGGCTGGGACTCATCGCCCGATCCGCGCTTGCTGGAGACCATCACCGACGTGCATGGAAACGTCGACAGTTATGTCTACGGCACTAGCGCTACGCCCGGCGCAGGCCACCGCTCGCGTTACGCGGCCACGTCGGAAATGCGCTTGCCGCTGCTTTCGCAACTGACTATGGATACATCGGTTCGATACGACAGCTATGAGGTCAGCGGTCATCGCGTAAGCCACGGCACCTACAACATCGGCCTGGAATTCCGGCCGATCGATACCTTGTTGCTGCGCGGCCGCTACGGTACCGCGTTCAAAGTACCGACGCTGTCGGATGAATTCCAGCGGCCCAGCGGCTACTACAACAGCGTTACGGACTACCTCAATTGCGCACGCATGGGGGTTCCGCCTGGCCAGGCGGCCTCCAGTTGCCTGGCACCTTATGACAGCACGCAATACCAGGGACAGACTTACGGCAACCCGGCGTTGAAACCGATTACCGCGACCGTATGGGACACGGGCCTGGTCTGGGCGCCCATCGAGCGCATGTCCATTTCAATGGACTATTTGCGATGGGATATCAAGAACGAGGTCGCTCAAGTCAGCGCCGACGATCTTTCCAAGACCGAATACCTCTGCGACGCTGGCAGTTTGAGTATGTCGTCAGCGCTTTGCCAGAATGCGTTCAACCTGATCAAGCGTGGCCCAGGTACTGGCAACCTACTTGGGCAGATCACTCAAATTACTACGCCCAAGCAAAACATCGCTAGTGAAAAGGTCGATGCCGTAACGGCTAATTTCGGCTACATACAGCCGCTTGGGTATTGGGGGCAATTGACGCTTAACTTGTCTTACTCCGATGAGCTCGCTCACACCAGGCGACCGTTCGTCACTGATCCAGAAATCGACGTACTTCGTCATCCGGGCGCCTACCCGAACGGTACTGACTTCAAGAGCAAAGCCAACGGCTCGCTTACCTGGAACAATGACACATGGTCGGCCACGGTGTACTTCAATCGATACGGCAAATCGCCAAACTACCAGTCCACAGTGGTGGACAACTACACATCACCCGGCACCGGCAGATTGGCACCATGGATGGTGTATAACGCCAGCGTGACCTATAACCCGATGAAGAACGTAGCGCTTTCGTTGTTGGTGAACAATCTGTTCAATGCAATGCCGCCGAAAGACCACAGCTATGATGGCCTGACGAATTCGCCGTATAACACTGACAACTACGACGTGTTTGGCCGAGCGATTTATTTCGAAGCGAAATACAGCTTTGACAAGAAAAGCTGATCGCTTAGATTAGCTGTTGTACATCGAAAAGCCGGCCCCGCGCAAGCAGGGCCGGCTTTTCCCTGCGGGCACCTATAAATAACGAACAGCTCGGCTGATATCAGCGATCGAACACAACACCTGCCTCGGTCAACAATTGCAACAACGGTTGCAGTTGTGCCTCATACCTCTTCCAGCGCCGGACGGCGGAGAGATAGATAGGCGCACGCACTTGCACCGCGCTGGCGGTATTGACGGGCGCTTCGTTTCGCTCGTACTGCAGGCATCGCTCATCCCAGGAAAGGCCACAAAATGCAAGCAGCCGCCTGGATTGTTCTTCTTGCGACTGCACCAGCGCCTCATAGCTCACTTCAAGGATGCGACCGGGAAAAACAGCCTGCCAATGGGCGATCAACCGATCGAACTTTACGAAATAACGCCCTGTATCGAGTAGATCAAACGAGTATCCGTACAGCGGCGCCGATTGGCCGAACAGTTGCCGGAAATTGCTCAGGCACGTGTCCACGGGATCGCGACGCAGGCAAATGATCTTCGCGTTCGGCAGTGCTTTGGCGATGTACCCTGCGTACAGGAAGTTATGCGGCAGTTTGTCGATGAAGTGCCGCTTGCTGCTGGTGGCAGGTCGGGTACTGGCCAGATAGCCCGCTCCCAATTGCTTCAGCTCAACCTGCTTGGAGCATTCAATGGTGTCCTTATCGAGCAACACCGGTGTACGACTACCGCTCAGGCGCTTTAGCACAACACCGAAGTTGTGCAACTCGCCGGCAGAATAGACGTCTGGATGGCTGGAAACAATCCGCTCGACCAACGTCGTTCCGGAACGTGGCATACCGATGATGAAAATGGGTTCATCGGTCGGATCACCCGTTGAAACAGCCGAGGGTCCAGGAAAAGCACGGATCAAGGCATCAAACAATGCCTCATCTCGCTGGAAATCATAGTTCCGCGCTTCCTTGCCGGAATTCTTTCCCCGCACGAAACATTCGAATGCGCACGGGTACTCCCCTATGTCCTCATATTCTTTGGCCAGCGCCATATTGAGACTGGTCTGCGCCTCATCATTATCCGCATGCAGGGAAACAAGCCGCTGCAGCCGTTCGATGTGATTGCATTCTCGCGTCTGTCGGCGCAGTTGGGAGAGCGTCAGGTGTGCTTTCCAGCAGTTGGGATCTAGCTCGATGCATGTCTCAAGCTCACGCTCCGCCACATCGAGATCGCCCACCGCCACCAGCGCGGTGGCAAGATTGAAATGGTAAATGGCTCTCTTTGGCAGCAACTCAGTAGCGCGGTGGAAGGCCGAGACCGCGCTCTGATGTCTATGCGCCTGTGTGTACACCACGCCCAGGGTATCGAGCGCTAGCGGATCATTGGCTACCAGTTCCATGGCGCGGTCCGCTGCCGCGACAGCCTCGGGCCACCTGTGCGCTAACGCCAATGCTTTCGCAAACTGCGTAGCGACGTCCGCTCGCCGAGGTTCCAATTCAGCCGCCTTGTGTAGCAATCCGAGGGCCTGCGGCATTTGCTGCATTTCCAGACATGCCACGCCCGCGATATAGCAGACTCCGCCGTGATCCGGCGCCAGAGGAAGCAGGCGCGCAGCCAGACTCTGGGCGAGGGGCCAGCGACGCTGGTTGAAAGCATCGATAAGCTGGCCGTACAAACGGGATGAGTCAGTCATTAGTTCCTGAGCGTGTATGGGACTGTCCGATTCTAGATGGGAAACCTACCTTGTCAGTGCACTTGTAGAATGCCATGTTCCGCTGAATCGATCTGCGCAGCACTGCGTTTTAAAAAACTATTTTTGTCATAGGGTCCCTAACGCTATGGGTCGGGCCGTTGCTATGGAGTTGCCCCAGGCAATTTGTCGAACAAGACTCGTCTCCTGAATCCTCCCAGCCAAATAAAAAGCCCACCGCAAGGGTGGGCTTTTTATTTGGCTGGGAGACTAGGATTCGAACTTGGCTCTTAGCCTATTGATTTCACTGGTTACTCTTTCGTTCGATTTGTAAATACCCCACATTTTACCCCATATATCGCCCTCGCTGCACGGACAAAAGACGACGTAGCGTTCTCAATCAGTAATCATGAGCAAGCTGTAGTTGCATTCAGCGTAGGGTTAGAAAAGACCACCGGCAGCAATAGGTCTACAGCGCTCCCGATCAATTCTTATAACCCGCACCGCTCTCAACTCGTCATCTGTTCACTTCTCAGTCCTGCGCGGTCGGCAGAGAAATTCTTAAAAACGCGGCGCGAACGCGACGCGTATTATTAATTAACACTCAAACTTTACACCTAAAAAAAGCATGATAGAAATGCTCCATCAACATAATGGAGTCTACGATGAACATCATTAATCAAAATCAAAATTTAAAAAATAGCAGCCCAAATCTGATAACAAATAAGCAGGTCATGGAGAAATTGAAGATTTCCCGCACATCACTTCACAGATTAGAAAAGACAGTCGGCTTTCCGAAGAAGATCAAGATTGGGAAGCTTTCGCGCTGGATTGAAACGGACATTGATCAATACATCTACTCATCCGCGACGCAAGACAAGGAGGCTCGCTTTGCTTGAAGCATAAGCAACTGGTGTTTCATCAGACCGAATTCTCGTCGGGTTATAAGTTGGAAACGAAACATAGCTGCACATTCTTCAATTACGGCATCCTAATTTTCCTGAAACGATGCTTAGCAGTCCAAATACTGCCATCCGCAATCTTTAAAAAACCTAGACGTATAGCGGAAATTTCTCGACCTATAACGAATTGTAGAAGTAGATTTAACACTGCATCGAAGCGTATAATGTGCGCTGCACCGAAGACGGTCCATCAAGCAGTTACGCTGGATGAAACTAACGAATCGGTGCGGATCTGAGAATAGATTTTATGGTTTTTGAAAGTGAAAAGAAGTTTGTTCGTGTTGCTGAAGTAATCAATATCGTTGCTCTTGGTCGCACAACGATCAACCGCATGATTGCCACTGGCACATTCCCTCAGCCAGTGAAGTTAACAGACCACCGCGTCGCGTGGCATCTGCATGAAATTCAGGCGTGGATGAGCAGTCGACCGCGTCGAAACGAATGAGTTTATGTTGAGGCGTTCGTGCTACTTGGACGCAAGTGGCCCGTACTTGCTTGATATTTCTCCGCCACTCTCTCTGCGATAAGTTCGCATCTTTGCGAAACGATACCTTTGACTGTTTGCCTGCTGAGTAAAGGGCGGCTGCGATTGCGTTGCTGACGCCGATAGTTTGATATCAACAACTATCTCAAAAGCAGCGTCGCCACCATATCCGCACGGCGGCTATCGGGTACCAAAGCTTGAATAGCTAGCGCTATTCGACGTGCGGAAGTGCGACGGTTCTTGGAATCACTGCGAATGCCGGCTTTGCAGTACTGGTTTCACAGAAGCAACGAACTATCTAAATACGAACTAAGTTCGTCCATCAACAATGGGGTCAAGCTCATGTTCAAGACAAACCCATACAACTTGGCATTACTGATTGGTCTTTGGGTTGGCCAACTGGAAAGAGTCGTGCCAAAACTAGATACAGGATAAAAATTTATGGAACACAGTGAAAAAGATGAAGAATATTTTGAAATTGATATAAATACAGCTAACGCTGGAATGGATCATCCTCATGATGCTGAGTCAACCGTGGAAGCTGTTGAACACGTCAGAGATCAGCCAGATAGTACCTATACTGAATCAGAGATCGACTATTACGCAGACAGAAATTCTAAGAGACTCGCTGGCCTTCGCAGAACTCTCCATGTTCGCGATCTTATTGCCTTGGAAGGTCCGTTCCGCTTCTTTATAACGGTAGCGTCTTGCGTTGGCCTATCGCAGAAAGAAACCATGCAACATGGGAAGGCCTTTACTATGCGTTTGACAAAGAAGGTCGTTGGAAAGCGCTGGAAGAAGAAGCGTCTCCAGCCGCTCACAGGCGTTGTAATTTTTGAACGTGCCGATGTGTTGCGCAATGCCAAGCACAAGCATGCGGGCTGGCACTGCCACATTCTTATGCACGATCACCCGGCTCTTCCGAGAGACGACGTTGAAGCATTGAAGATCGTAACCAATGCCTACTGGAACGCCGCAAGAAGACTCACCGTTCCACGTTATAGAAGAGGAAGAAAACCCTCGCTTGTTCAGCTGATAACCAGAACAGGGAATGCTGAGGAAGATCAGAAGCGCGTCAAGCTTATAGATGGCCTTGAAGGATTGTGCAAGTACCTAAGCAAGGAGGTCTGGAAAGAAGATTGGGAGTGGTTTGATCGCTTCTTCTACCTCGGCTCAGAAGGTATTCAGACGACGCCAGAGTCGAAGATTTCAGCGGTCTAATGCGTATCCTGTAATTAGGACATATCGATGTCCTGAAACCCTTGTGCACGAAGGATTTCAAGCCTTTCTTTGAAAATGTATTTCTATAGATGTGGATCGGTTTAGGGGTGGTCCCTGCACATCACACTGACAATTTCTTGGCCACCGGTTTGTTTCGGTGCTCATGGTGCCGATGTGAAACGTATTCCCTAAGCCAGTCCTCCGGCTTGATATCGAGCGCTTCCAGCATTTCAATCAGTTCGACAACATCCAGCCTGCGCTCGCCTCGCTCAACCTTAGAGATGAAGGTCTGAGTTGTATCCAATCTACTCGCAAGTTCCGTCTGGGCCACCTTGCCTGATTCTCGTGTGGCTTTAAGCATCGTCAACAGCAACTGATAGTCGGGATGGTGAGTAGAGCCTGCCATCGTGCGTACCCGAGATAAACCCGGTTGGCATGCTGAAGACCATTTTGGTATAGTCCAAAAAGGACTAGTCTATAATCGGCTTGGGTGGGCGGCAGTTCGCATCTGGCTCGATTGTTAGCAAACAGGGGGAACAAGCATGAGTTCGCTTTTTGGTCGTCTGATGACGCTATGGGCTCTTTACAGGCTAAGCGGCCCGGGCGTCATGGTGATTCTGCTGGCTGGCATCGGCTGGGTCGTAGAAGGCTATCTAGGGTGGTTTGCCTTAGCCCTGTACCTCGTGCTTCTCGTCGTACTCGCATTCGTCGTTATGCACGCGCTGATCCATCTGATCAACAAACATTCAAAATTTTTTGGCAGCAAGCCGCTTGACTACGACTGACTCGAATTCGCCGTACAAACATCGAACAGGGGATTCCGAAATGCGCAAGCCGTTCAAAATTATGCTGGGCATCATTGTAGCGTTCATGTGCCTTGGCGCAGTCCTAAGCTTTACTAACAAACCAAACGCTAATCAGTCCGCTGTCGCGCAACCGGATGCCCGATCAGCATCTGACTCGAACACAAATACGGAAGCTTCCTTTCCTGAAGATGAGAGGGAATTTTCGCATCGATACAATGGAGTTGCCGATCAGGCTTGGAGAATTACGGACATTCAGTCAAACCAAGGCTTTGACGCCCTTCAACTGTCGGATGCATCCTACATCCAAGCCAAGGGCAACGAATATTCGTTCTTTCCAAGCGGTTCTATTACGAGACCATCGATCATCGCTATTTGCACATGGATGATTAGAGCAGCCAGTCCGTCCACATCCGTATCCGATGCCGAAAGTGCTGCCACAAAAGCTGCGACGAATCCTTCGTCAGTCCATGACGTCAAAATTATCGTCGGCAATGTTGTAGTGCTTGGAAGCACATACCCATCACCTTGCGCAGTTAGTCCCACCGGGTTGTAAGCGCGATGCCGATCACGATCCGAGGATGGTCGTTGCGTTCGTAGAAGCAATCGTCAGCGCCCGGATGATGGCACGATGTCAGGAAGAAGGTTTTTGCAAAGAGAACTGGTTCGTTAGGGGGAAAACAGTGGCAAAGTTCGAAGTTTTGCAAAAGTGTCCGCTAAAGAAACCGAAAGTATCTCAGCAAGAAATTGTAGAGATGATCACGAAAAGTTTGAGCAAGCATTACGCTAGCCGACACATCAAACCAACTTCGGATGGGCTGGTGGTGCAAGGCGATCTGGAAGCTTTCGCTGCCAGAGCAATCACCGACGCGAACGTTAAGATACGAATTGAAGATGGCGAGCTGTCTTATCGAGTGGATGGCTCGGCATCGATGGGAAAGTGGCCTTGGGTTTGGATCACGTTATTCTTCATTGTCGACGTGATCTGGGGATACGAAAGCCTATTCATTCTTGGCTTGTTCTCTGCCGATGTCGTCAGCTACTTCATATGCCGTGATAAGCCGAAGCAATACTTTGAGGACGCTTTCAAGGCAATTCAGTTCGAAGTTGGATGACCAAGGCAGGCAATGCTAGATCAGCTATTGGAGAGCTAGTTTCCCAGTAGCAGGTTTGACGATTCCGCCGACCACTTTTTCAAAGGTTCACACCAAGTCCATGCAAGGCTTCGTTTGACCGGGCGCACGCATCATTGGGGCATACATCTATTAGCCATGAATGTTAAATGGGGCACTAGCACATATCAGAACTTGTTGAGCTATGTATTGAATGACCTCAATGTCATAGGTGAGCTGCTCAGCCTCTTGGGTAAAGGGAAGCAATAGTTCTAGATTTCCGTCCCGTAAATCTGATTTCGTATGAACAATCTTGCAGCGGATATCGTAAATCCTGTCTGCCACATCATTTCTTATGTCAACGGATTGATTGCCTAGTGGTATTTTGTGATATGGAGATGACTTTCCCTTAGCCAAAAAAAATTCTTTTCTCTCACCATCCGACTCAAAAAAATCACGCAACGCCTCATTGTTAGTGCACTCCGAAAGCGTTGCACGGAGCTGCGAACGTTCATCACCAAATCCCCCAGCCCTGCTCACATGTATTGTCGCAAGCAGTTTCGCTATATCCGCATCGCGATCTGCGCGAAATTTTGGGTCCTTTAAAATTGCCTTGAGTCTTCGCTGCGCTTCAGTCTGAGAGTAGATTGGGAAGTAAAATTCTATAACTTGATAGAAGGCAAGAAACTTTAACAACGGCATTCCATCCGCGCTACGCCCGTACCAGTAGAGAGCAAGCGGGGGAGCATCAAACTGGGTCGATGGGTACTGCAATTTAGTTTCCGCATTTGACTCATCGATTGCGCGCCTTCCTCGGGTGAAAGGCTTGCGCGCTCTTTGCAAAACCATTGGAACGTTGGTTAGCAAGTCCAGTTGAAACAATATAGTTCCGGCCACTTTGTTAAGTAACGCGAGGGCGGTATCGTGAGTGGTTACATGGCAATCTGAAATTTTCAGCGTTATCCGCCTCCTCATGTTTGAGCGGCACAGCGCTAAGAAAACATCTGAAGCGGCACTAATTTCAATTTGCGGAAGGCCTTCCCGATCCGGCGAGACGCAGATTCGCTCCAGCTCAGGTCCATCGGAACGAGAATCACCACTTAAGATTCGGTGATAGGGATGCGACGTAGCCGGAAAGGTATCAAATGATATGGGGCGAACTGCTGCTTCTATGATTCCATCCCTGTAAGAGCATATCGCTTCAAGGTCTGAGAGAAATGAATATCTCTCGAAGGGGACTTCTATAAATTTCTTGATGCGTTGAATCGACGAAAGCCCAATCCATTGAGTCTCACGACCGCGCCGCATGCCGACCCGAAGAGCTTTCACCCGTGTTGCACCTATGTAGTACACATCAGGCTCTTTAAGCTCCAAATCATTCGCTTTGCATCTGTCAGCAACCAGCTTCTTTAATGTTTCGAATTCCTCGTCGAAGGCAGCTAAACTTCCCTCGTCGAGTGCATTGTCGGTGTCTGTCATAGCTCGGTTCCTTTGAATGCTAATTTTCGCCGCTACTTTCTCGAACCGTTCATCGCGTTCAGCGGCATGTCAAGACGTATGGATGAAGCTCGCACACGCGTTAGTGCAGCTTGGTGCCGTTATTCGGCGCTTGCCTGCAACGCGCGGTAAATCGTTGCTGGCCCAACGTGGAATTTCTTCGCTAATTGTGGAACAGAGTACTTATCTTGCTCACGCAGAAGCTTGATCGTTCTACACTCTTCTGGAGTCAGGGCGCGTTTTCGGCCGAAGCTCACACCCTTTTCCTTAGCCTTGGCGATGCCGTCAGCTTGCCTTTCAGCCCGAATGTCATTTTCGAATTGGGCAAAAGCCCCAAGCAGGGCAAACATCAGCCTTCCCTCGGAGGTACAGGTTTCGATAGCCTGATCCAGCACCTTCAGAGCGACCCCCTTGGCTTTAAGCAGTTCGGCGATCTTGGCTAAGTCGAGGATCGAGCGAGCCATGCGGTCCAGTCTGGAGATGACCAACGTATCGCCCTCCCGGAGAAACTGGAGGCATGCCTGGAGCTCGGGGCGGCTGTCTGCCTGCTTGCCGGATCGCTTCTCTGCATAGATTCGCTGACAGCCGTAGGCTCTGAGCTTGTCGAGCTGTACATCAAGCGACTGACCAGTACTGCTAACTCGGGCGTAACCAACGATCTCAGTCATATCAAATCCTTTAAGATGTTGTGATAATACGCTTCTGAGATGACTTTTGATAGAGGTTTGGGAGAGTTCCGAAACGTATACATTTTGGGACTAAGGGCTGAGTAGCGGTCCGCCTATGCGACCCTTATGTCGGGATCGCAATACATGGTGAAATGCCGTCCACAGGTTGCCGCAAGGAATGACATGCCTGACTACAGTCAGTACCAAAAAGAAATATCGGCGGACATAGCGGCCACGCTAAAACGACTCCAGAGCCAGCCGATACTTTTCGTAGGAAGTGGATTTGCACTTAGGTATGCGGCGGGACCTACTTGGGCCGACCTTCTCACAGAGTTGGCGAAGCAGTGTCCGCTAATTGACAAGGATTTCGCCTACTACCAGCAGAAGCATAGCAATGACCTCCCGGCGATAGGGTCGGTTTTTGCTGAGCAGTATTTCGAGTGGGCATGGACTCCGGCCGGAAGAAAGAACTTTCCACCCGACCTCTACGCGGAAGGCGTGCCTCGGGATGCGTTCATCAAATTTGCTGCGGCAGATCGACTGAAGAATTTATCGACCGATAAAGCAAGCGCCGCATTAAAGGGCGAGCTGAGCGCCCTGAGTGGAATGGGGGCACACGCCGTCATCACGACGAACTACGATGATCTCCTTGAGCCCCTCTTCCCTAATTATGAGGTTGTAATAGGCCAGAACGTGTTTCGGCAGTCCGCACTTGTTGTCGGCGAAATTTTCAAAATACATGGATCGGTTAGCGATCCCGAGAGCATGGTCTTCACCAAGGAAGACTACGAGATTTTTGACGAAAACAAAAAATACCTAAGCGCCAAACTGCTCACATATTTTGCAGAGCATCCCCTGCTCTTCGTCGGCTATAGCGCGAGCGACCCCAACATCCGGAACGTCTTACACGATATAAGCAGAATGTTCAGACCCACATCGGAGATGATCCCGAACATCTACATTCTCCAATGGGACCCGAGTCAGACTGCGGAAAGTTACCCAGCGCGCGAGCACGTTATCGAAGTCGGTGACGATGTAACCGTGCGCATCAAGTGCATCATTGCAAATTCGTTCGAGTGGGTTTATCGGGCCTTCGGCGTCGGAGGAACGATGGAAAAAGTCGACCTTAAGGCTCTCCGTGCCTTGGCTCACAGGATGCTAAATCTCATCCGGACAGATATACCGACGAAGAATGTGCAGGTGAACTACGAGTCACTTGAGCACGCCATCTCGAACGAGGAGGCGTTCGGCAATCTATTTGGCGTCACAAATCTTGGTGACCCCGCCGCAGCCAACGCAAACCACCCTTATACGTCCACCATGTTCGCTACAGAACTGGGTTACACACATTGGACAGCAACAAACAAGCTAATTGACCGCGTCAAGCTTGAAACAGGCTTTGACATGAAAGCGTCTGACAACGTCTATCACGTCAACATCAAGGTTGGGCAAGCAGATGCCAGCAAAGCGCGGAAGTACTCGGACGCGGCCGTGGCCTTGTTAAAACTTGTGCGGGATGGAAAGCCCTACGAGATTCCGAAGCATCTTCGCCCTGCGCAGGGTGCGGGTAAGTAGAACTAGACACAACAATTTTCGTTGTCAGTTGGGGAATTCAGGAACCTCAACTGGCAGGGAATCGCACATTAAAAACTAGAGGCCGAGCTCAACCTTCAGTGTTTGAAGATCTGAAACGAGCTCTTCCTGCATTCTGCTGGTGTAGATCCGCATAATGTCACCGTCATTTTGACGCTGAACGATTTTTCGCAAATCGGATTGTCGCGCGAGCCATGGCATACCATCTGTCACAAAGAGAAGCCGGCTATCTGCTCTCTTCGCCTCGATAATCGCATCCAAATCACCAATGATGTCGCTCATCTTCGATCCGGTTGCACCGTACCCCTTTGCTTCAATGATGATCTTTGCGTCGTCCTTTCCGGGTATCACGAAGTCACATTTCGCTGTCTTACCCTTGGACCCGGAAAAGGTGCATCGCGTCCCATAGGCACCCGGGCCAAAAACTTCGCGTACGAGTGCCTCCACAAAATCTTCGAGGTTCCTGCCACGCTTCTGGCCAAGAATCGCTGACCCACGGCCTGACCGAAGTCGCTCCACAAGGATATCGCTCCATGTGGGCTCATAGTTAACGGCAAGAGCCATTTTGTCGAGCAAGCCGAGTGCAGTTAACCCTTTGAGATAACCCTCTGGATCACGCTGATACCTCTGTTGCCCGATGCCCCCATTGCCGAGCGTGGCGCGCAGCTCTTGCTCCATGCGATCCTTTGAAAAGGCAAGGAAGAGCCGGACGCAAAGCATGCCTACTTCAAATGATCCCTCTAAAAGGTCAGCGGCGTCGGACATCGAGTAAACCGCTTTCTTCTCCATAGCGGCTAATTTCGCGATCGCGGCATCGGCCGTCTCATCGCGCCATTCGGTTTCCAGCGAGCTCAAATTGTGAAGGAGTTCGTCTACGGTCTGATATATGACTTTCATTTTGCGTCCTAGCGGCCAACGATCAGGTACTCATTTACCTCTGCGCGCTCGACGCCCATGTGGTTACCAAAGTGATAGCGGTGTGGCTTCTCAAATACCGTTACCGAGCCCTTGTATTTGCCCATCAGCTCTACCAGCTCATCAAGGTCAGGATACCCATTCGAACTATATGAGAGCGCGATTTGGGACGCACGAAATTTGTGAAACATCCGATCAAAGGCTTCGACTGCCGTCTTCCGGTAGCTAAAGGGCGTGTAGCGCTTGGCGATCTTCTTGACCTTAGTCGACTCGTCAACGGGTAAATTTTCCCAATAGGACGACAGCCCCTCAAGGAAGTGGTATCGCTTTATGTAGCAATTGTCATCCGATCTAGGAACATATGGTGGATCGAGATACACCATGTCGACCTTTCGACGGGGCAGTTCGAAGACATCTGCCCTATAAGCGAAGTTCTGGCGGCCGTTGCTAAAGACTGCCTCGTTATATACGGACACCTGTTCAACGAAATGTTCTTCAAGTGACAGTCGCAGATCACGACGGCCATCGTCATATCGCGACAAGTCACCCGACAGCGTAAAGACTCCGCGAGGCTGACGCTTAAGGCACGACCTAAACAGCGCAGCATAAGCGATGGAACGCGCGTACTCATCCGCCAATCGCCCTAGGTTGGCTGATACGCGATCCAAGAACCGAAGATCGGCAGGTGTGTAAAATACACCTGCGAATGTGCTAGAGATGAAGCTTGCCTTCTTGCGGGAAGGTCCAAGTAAGAGCTTTAGATCAGATGCTTCTAGATGGGCGGCACTATTTTGAATCGTGGCCTTAGCCACGGTGCTCGTAAAATTCAGGAAGTCCGAAGAGATTACTCGATGGCCAGTAGCCTTCATCAGGTAGGACACGCAAGCGGTGCCAGAGAAGGCGTCTAGTACACTATCGAAATCCAAGCCCGCCATCACTTGGTTGATCCAAGGCAGCAGCCGTTTCTTGGACCCCATATAACGGAGCTCCGGGTATCGGCTTACTTGCACGGGAAAGTCGTTCAAACCCTCAGTTTCGGCGCGCCGATGCGAAGAGTGCGTGTCGCTATGCCCCAATTCGGCGAGCATCGCTGAGCTACGCATAAGTTCTATTCTCCTATCAGTACCTACAGCTTAGGCTAGTGTAGCGCTCACATGCCCAACTAGGTGAAGTGACTGCGCGGGGACGTGTTTACAGCAGTAGGCCGTAACGTATGGCGAATTTTCTGCCGCATCTGTCGCAGAGTGTGCGAACCATGCGGCGAAACCCACGCTCGCACCCGCCAATAGCTATCTACAAGCCTGCAGTTTCCTCAACACGAGTGCTCGGCCAACTAACCGGTCGCCTCACATATGTCGACTTCGACTGCATTTTTCTTCTCTCGCTGATGCTGCTGGGTTACCTCGGTTTCCGCAATAGCGGCACCTAGCCAATTGGCCCAGTCCTGCAGCATGCTTCGCCGCTCAGCTAAGTAAGGTGCACTGTTGTACACGCCTCGCATTTTGTCGGGGTCCCTGTGCGCAAGTTGCCGCTCAATGTGATCTGCCGCATAGCCCATGCCATTTAGGGCAGAGCTGGCCACGTGGCGAAAACCATGCATGGTCTGCCGGCCGCCATAGCCCATCCGCTCCAGCATGCCTTTAACGGCCCCATCGCTAATGGACTTGTTTGGATCATTGCGTCCCAAAAACACGTACTCAAAGTTGCCGCTTATCGGCTGCAACTCCCGCAGGTGATGAACCGCTTGTGTAGAAAGCGGCGTGATATGTGCATAGCCCCGTTTCATTTCGTCGCGCTTCCTTGGAATCGTCCATAGCCCCTTATCCAAGTCCACTTCAGACCAACGCAATGTGCGGGTTACTCCGGGACGATTACCGGTCCAGATCGCCAACCAAGCCGCACCTTTCACGAATGGGCTAGCGTCAATCGCCTGCAGCTTACGGAGGAATTCAGGCATTTCCTCCAAGGATATATGTGCATGCCTCTCGGACTCCGCACCAAGTATGGTGATCGCCTTAAGATCCCTCGTAGGGTCAGACTTGGTCCAGCCTTTCGCTCTCGCGTATTGAAAAATTGCACCAAGCCACTGCCTTGCCTTCTTGGCAACATCTGGAGCGCGATCATTGATGTTATGCAGGAGTTCGGCCAGCATCTCCGACGATATTTCATCGAGAGGCAACCTGCCCAGCACCCTAATAAGGTCGCGGTCTAAATATTCACGAACCTGTTCCCTCGTCCGACGCGCCCAAACTTTGGAACGGAATGCATGCCATTCGTTAGCAGCGTCAGCAAACTTACTAAACGCCGCTCGTCTTGCTTCAACATTTGCCGCTTTCTTCTCAGCGCGAGGATTCCTGCCATTGTCAACAATGACTTGCAGCCTTCGGGCTTCCTTTCGAGCTGCGAGCAACCCACCTCTCGGATAAGGTTTCGCGGCCGTAAGCTCGTCATTCTTCCCATTGAACCGGAACCGAAACTTCCAGTACTTAGCACCGTTTGGAGTTACGAGAAGATAGAGCCCGTTGAGGCGATCCGGGAGCCAGTATTTCTTCCCCTTCGGCTTCGCTGACTCGATGATGTCTTCATTAAGAGCGCCTGCCATGGTCTGTATGAACTCCTACGGTTCCACCTAAGCAACCGGGCCGAAAATTGTGGGGTAAAGCTGAAGGAAGCAGATACTACCCCACAAATCACCCCAGCAAAAAGTTGGCACCCGCAGAAACGTCCTGAAACCAGCAGAACACAAAAACCATAAAAAAACCCGCCACTTGGGCGGGTTTTTTCTTTTACTGGGACGTTCCGAAACTTGCTGAAACGTCGATTTGGCTGGGAGACTAGGATTCGAACCTAGATAAACGGAGTCAGAGTCCGTTGTCCTACCGTTAGACGATCTCCCAATACCTGGGCCGCACAGTGCGCTCTGACCTGGTGCACCGGACGGTCGAAGTGCTACCTCTGGCGAGGATTAGCGCTTCGAGAACTGGGTGGCGCGGCGGGCCTTGTGCAGACCGACCTTCTTACGCTCGACTTCGCGGGCGTCGCGGGTCACGAAACCGGCCTTGCGCAGCTGCGGCTTGAGGTTTTCGTCGTACTCGATCAAGGCGCGGGCGATGCCGAGGCGGATCGCGCCGGCCTGGCCGGTGATGCCGCCGCCGGCGACCGTCACCTTGATGTCGAACTTGTCAGCGCTCTGGGTCAGTTCGAGCGGCTGGCGCACGATCATGCGCGAGGTTTCGCGGCCGAAGAACTCGTCCAGGGTCTTGCCGTTCACTTCGATCTGGCCGCTNCCCTTGCGCAGGAACACGCGAGCTGCGGAGGTCTTGCGGCGGCCGGTGCCGTAATTCTGCTGAATCGCCATAGTGCTTCCTTAGATTTCCAGCGCCTGCGGCTGCTGGGCGGTATGCGGATGTTCGGCACCGCCGTACACCTTGAGCTTGCGGTACATGGCGCGGCCCAGCGGGTTCTTCGGCAGCATGCCCTTGACGGCGATCTCGATGACGCGCTCAGGATGGGNGGCCAGGAGATCTTTCAGGCTGGTCGTCTTGAGGTTGCCGACNTAGCCGGTGAAGCGGTGGTACTTCTTGTCGTCCAGCTTGGCGCCAGTGACAGCCACCTTTTCCGCGTTGATCACGACGATGTAGTCGCCGGTATCCACGTGCGGGGTGAACTCGGGCTTGTGCTTGCCGCGCAGGCGACGCGCGATCTCGGTCGAGAGGCGACCGAGCGTCTTGTCCGTGGCATCAACCACGTACCAGTCGCGCTTGACGCTTTCCGGCTTGGCGCTGAACGTTTTCATTTCGGAATACCTGTCTGCCGCCACCCTGGGCGGTAAGCGGAATCGATGGAATAAAGGCGCGAGATGATAACGAAGCTTTCATCCATCGCGCAAGCCCACGTGGACTGCGAGCCGCGAATGATAGCATGATCCACATGCCCCTTGAGAACCCCCGCCACCGGATTGCCGTGCTGGCCGACCAGTGCGTGCAATGCGGCCTGTGCCTGCCTGTTTGCCCGACTTACGCCCTGGACGGTAACGAAGCGGAGTCGCCGCGGGGGCGGATTGCCATTGCGGCAGCGCTGGCGCGCGGGCAGGTTTCCGTTACTGCGGCGCTGCGCGAGCCCCTGGATCACTGCCTGGGCTGCCTCAATTGCCAACGGGTTTGCCCGGCAGGCGTCCAGTATGAAGAACTGCTGGTGGAGACGAGGGGTTTGCTCGGCCCGGCGCCGGAACGGCCTCGGTTGCTGCTTGAGGCGGTGAAACGGCCTGGTTTGAACCGGTGGCTGCAATGGCTGGGCCGCTGGACCGTTGCATCGCTTTGGCTGAATCACTTGCTGCCGGGTAAGAAATACGCTCCCTGGCGCACCGCCTTGGCAGTGCTGCGGGGGAGCAGTGGCCGGGCGCCGACCATCGCCAAGGCACCTGAAGTGCCCGGCAAGCCCATGCAACCCCACCCCGGTCCTCCCCTGCCAAGCAGGGGAGGAAGTGTGGCGATCTTTCCAGGCTGCGCGGCCAGCGTGCAGGACGCGGATGCCGAACACGCCGCCGCGGTTTTGCTGGCGGCGGCCGGCTATCGCGTCGTTCACATGCCGGCTTTCTGCTGCGGGGCGCTGGACCTGCATGACGGCGCCACGCGCAATGCCGAAGCTGCCGCCGTGCGTGTTCGAAAAGCATGGGCGGACGCGCACGCGGATCATCTGGTCTCCGTAACGCCGGGTTGCCTGAGCACGTTGCGCCGCGCTTTGCCGGATGTGCGCGTGGATGATCCTTACCACCTGCTGTCCGAGCGCGCGGATGCATTGCAATTTCGCCCCCTGCCTGCCCGGGTGGCGTTGCACGTGCCCTGCACCCAGGCCAACGTGGCACGCAGCGATGCGGCGCTGCTGCAGCTGTTGCAGCGGATTCCCCAGTTGGAATTGAAGCGCCTGCCCGCTCCACCTTATTGCTGCGGAGCGGCCGGCAGCCACGTGCTGCAGTTTCCCGAGCGCGCCGCGCAGCTGCGGGAAGGCGTTTTGTCTCACGTGGACACACTGGATGTGCAAGGGCTTCTGTCGTCCAATATCGGTTGCCGCCTGCATCTGGCGGCCGGGCTGGACCAAC
>Ga0055539_1000290_pt1 | contig 27748 bp, 25 predicted proteins | sample AraplaCvi_mCL_r2_2_FD_55039 | JGI IMG/M metagenome (GOLD analysis project Ga0055539, IMG submission 55039) | Arabidopsis root microbial communities from North Carolina, USA - plate scrape CL_Cvi_mCL_r2 | ecosystem: Host-associated > Plants > Roots > Endosphere | place: USA: North Carolina | reverse complement strand
GTGCAGGCAGGCACGTTGTTGGTGGATGGCAATCAATCCGCCGCGACGGGTTTGACCACCGTGCAAAGCGGTGCGACGTTGGGTGGCAACGGCACGTTTGGCGGTGACGTGGTGGTCGCCAGCGGTGGTGCATTGAATCCGGGCGACACCAGCGCGGTGGGTGCGCTCACCCTCAACGGCAACCTGACGTTGAACAGCGGCGCGGCGCTCAACTACCAATTCGGCCAAGCCAACACGCCGGGTGGCTCGTTCAACGACCTGACGGTGGTGCACGGCAGCCTCACGCTGGCCGGCACGCTCAACGTCAGCACTACGCCGGGCGGCAGCTTTGGGCCAGGCGTGTATCGCGTCTTCAACTACGACGGTTCGCTCACCGACAACGGCCTTGTGCTCGGCACGACACCCACGACGAATCTCTACGTGCAGACGTCCATCGCGCACCAGGTGAACCTGGTGAACAGCAATGGCCTCACGCTGAATTTCTGGGACGGTCCGGGCAACGAAAGCAACGGCGTGGTCGACGGCGGCACCGGTACCTGGCGCCTTGCCGACAACGACAACTGGACCCAAGCGAATGGTGCATTGAATGCGCCGTACACGAATGGCGCCTTCGCGGTGTTCGCCGGCACGCCGGGCACGGTGACGATCGACAACATCAACGGCCAGGTGCAGGCATCGGGCCTGCAGTTCGAAGTGGATGGTTATCACCTCGCGGGCAGCACGCTCGTTCTCACCGGCAACACGCCAACCATTCGCGTGGGTGATGGCACCGCGGCAGGCGCCAGCATGACGGCGACGATCGATGCCGTGCTGGCCGGCGCCGGCACCGTGGTGAAGGACGATCTCGGCACATTAGTGTTGACCGGCAACAACACCTACGCAGGTGGCACCACCGTGCAGGCGGGTACCTTGCAGGTATCGAGCGATACGAACCTCGGTGACAGTGCCGGTGCGTTGACGCTGGGTGATGGCACGCTGCACACCACCGCGAGCTTCCAGACTGATCGCGCGGTAAGCCTCACCGGCAGCGGCAGCTTCCAGACGGATACGGGAACGACGTTGACGCTGGGCAGTGCCGTAAGCGGTACTGGCAGCCTCGCAAAGACCGGTACTGGCACGCTGGTGCTTGGTGCGGCATCGACATACAGCGGCGCCACCACCGTCAGCGCCGGTACGTTGCAAGCGGCGGTGGCGAATGCCTTCAGTGCTTCGTCCGCCGTTGCCGTGGCGGCGAACAGCACCTTGGATCTTGGCGGCTTTGCGCAGAACGTGGCATCGCTGACGCATGCGGGCACGGTGCATTTCGGCAGCACGCCCGGCACTACGCTAACCGTGCAGGGCGATTACGTCGGCCAGGGCGGCACGCTGAATTTCAACACCGTGCTGGGCGGCGACAGCTCCGCCACGGATCAACTGATCGTCAACGGCAGCACGTCGGGCAGCAGCGTGGTGCACGTCACCAACGTGGGCGGCACCGGCGCGCCGACGACGCAAGGCATCAAGCTGATCGACGTGCAAGGTGCATCGAACGGTACGTTCTCGCTGGCCGGCAACTACGTGTTCCAGGGACAGCAGGCGGTGGTGGCGGGCGCTTACGCTTATCGCCTCTATCAAGGCGGCACGAGCACGCCGACCGACGGCGACTGGTATCTGCGTTCTGCACTGCTGGATCCGCCGACCACGCCGGGCACGCCGCCGGTCACCACACCGTTGTACCAGCCTGGCGTACCGTTGTACGAGGCATACGCCGGCGTGCTGCGGCAGATCAACACGCTCGACTCGCTGTATGAGCGCGTCAGCGATCGCACCTGGGCAGGCAGTACGCCCGCCACCGATAGCATGACGCCCGGCGATGGCGTATGGATGCGCGTGCAAGGCGCCGGCCAGACGTACAAACCGGAGGTCACCACCAGCGGTGCCGACTACGACATCTCCACCTGGAAAACGGAAGCCGGCATCGACGCCAGGCTGGGCGATGCCTCAGACGGTGCGCTGGTGGCGGGTGCGGCCCTGCAGGCCGGCCGTTACCAGTCGAACGTCGCGTCGGTGTATGGCGCGGGGCGCATCAAGACTCACAGCTATGGCATCAACGCCACGCTCACTTGGTATGGCAACGGCGGCTTCTACGTCGACGGCCAATGGCGCTGGACGCGCTTCGACAGCGACCTGTACTCCACGTCCGCCGCGCAGGTGCTCAAGAATGACGACAAGGGCAGCGGCTACGCCGTGGGCGTGGAAGCGGGCCAGCGTTTCCGTCTTGGTGATGCGTGGTCGCTGACCCCGCAGGCGCAAGTGAGTTATGGCCGCGCGGCGTTCAACGCCTTCAGCGACGTGTACGGCGCCAACGTGTCCGTGCAGCAGGGCAGGGACCTGGTCGGTCGTGTCGGCATGGCCATCGACTATCGCAGCACCTGGCAAGGTGCACGCAGATCGATCGACAGTCATCTCTATGCGATCGCCAACCTGTATCGCGACTTCGAGGGCGCCACCAGCGTGGATGTATCCGGCACCGGTCTCATCAGTCGCAACGAGCGGCTGTGGGCGGGCTTAGGGATTGGCGGCTCGCTGGATTGGGGCCGGTATTCGATCTACGGCGAAGTGCAGGGCAAGACCGGCGTGTCGCACTTCGGTGATAGCCACGAAGTCACCGGCACCCTTGGTTTTCGAGTGCATTGGTAATGAGGCGTCCCCGAGAGATGAAAATGCTGCGTTGATTTTTCCCGTTTTCCTCCGTATGCCAGGAAGGCATGTGTCCGCGAACTGACGCGGGCAGCCAGCGCTAGATTCCACCCCCCGAGACGATGCCTCAGGATCAGTTGCTTGCTGGAGGATCTTTTTGGGACGTTGGCACGCTGTTGCATGACTGGAACGCCACGAGCGGTATTCGCGCGATGGCGTTCGTAGGCTGGGATGCAATCCCAGCTTTGTTGCGGCTCCTGATGCTGGGATTTCATCCTAGCCTACGGGCGTGAAAGGTCGTGCCCTTCCGTAAACCATCAACTTCTAGGAATTTTCCGATTCTGCAGAGTGGTGATGGTGATCGAGAATTTCTCGATCGAACAGGGCTACACAAGAAGGCACGCCAAGATGCTCGCGAACTTTAAAGGAGGCCACAGGGAGGCCTTCGACACCACGGCTTTTCATCCGCAGCCAACGGCGAGTAGTGACGGCGCACGTTGCGCAGCGTTGCCGGCACGCGCTTTGCCCGGGGTGAATGCGACGTGATTGACATCGAATTTCATATCTACTCCGACCGCCGTCAGGGCCTATTGCCCGAGCTTGGCCGTATCGTCATGAACAGCGGCTTCAACGTGCTTCGCCCGCGGATGAGGCCAAGCGATGAAGGCGTACTGCTGACGCTGGCGGTGCGTGGACCGAAAAAGAATCTGCTGGCATTGCAGGACCGGCTCAGCAGCAATCCGTTGGTGCGCCGTTTCGAGTCCAACGTTGTCGACGGCATGGAGCGGGCAACACCCTCCGGAACCGACCAGATTGCCAAACCGTCAGCCGTCACCGGCGTGCATGACATGGGCGATGGCGAACCCGACCACCAGCGTGTCGATGCCGTGCTTGGCCAGTTTGCGCGCAGCTATCCGAAAATTTTCGACAAGGTGCTGGCGTTCGAATACGACCTGCCGCAGAACGCGCGGGCTGCTTCCACGCGCTACGCCGGCAAGCGGCTGGGGGCATGGGTGTTCAAGCGCGATTATGCGCTCGGCGCGCGGCTGAACTTGTCCAACTCGGTCAAGCAGATTGCGCTGCCGGCACTGAGGGAACTGGTGCGCAACACCGAGCTGGTCGGTGGCAATCTGCACATCATGGAGAGCCCTTTAAGCAGCATGGAACGGTATGGCAATGATGGTTGCCACTTCCTTCGAGGCTATGTGGAAGGCTTGCTGGGCGAGCCTGGCCATTTGGGCAACCTGCGAGTAACGGAGGTGTCCTGCCGCAACACCGGCGCCGAGGTTTGCAGCTTCGTTATCACGCCTGCGGTGTAGCGCCTTATCCGCCATGTCTGCGTTGGCCCGCATCGCGCGGCCCGACGCATCCGTTTGCAAGTTTTCAATTCAGGGGCACGTCCATGCAAGACCAAATCATTCCAAGCACACTCGATCCGCTACTGGCAGGGCTTTCCTACATTGTTTCGGTATTGGGTTCGTTCACCGCGCTCCAACTCGGCATCGGCATTCCGGGCGCGACCAACAACCGCGAACGCATCATGGCCATCGTGGCGGCGGGTGCCGTGATGGGCGGCGGCGCCATCTGGTGCATGCATTTCATTGCGATGCTGGCCTGGAAGATGGATATGCCGGTGGCCTATGACCTGCCGATGACGCTGGGCTCGGCCGTAGTGGCCATGCTGTCGTGCATGGCGGGACTGGGCATCGTGGGCAACGGCATCTTCAGCATTGCGAAACTTGTGCTGGGCGGTGTGCTGATGGGGCTCGGCGTTTGCGGCATGCATTACGTCGGCATGTCCGCCATGCAGATGCCAGCCATGATCGATTACGACGCCAATACCGTGATCCTGTCGGCTGTCATCGCCATCGTGGCATCGATCGCTGCGTTGTGGCTGGCTTTCAATATGCGCGGCATGTGGCCGCAAATTGGCAGTGCACTGGTCATGGGCATCGCAGTCTGCGGGATGCATTACACCGGCATGTCGGCTGCCACGTTCCGGTCCATGGACAGCATGGCAATGGCTAATGGCCTCAGCGGCAACGGTCTTGGCATCGTGATCTTCGCGGTCGCCGTGATCCTGCTTTCCACGATGCTAGTGATTCAAAGGCGACGCCAGCAGCAACGCGCTCAGATCAAGATATGAAGGTGCCGACGCGCATGGCGTGCAGCTCCCTACGCTTAGAAAAGAGAAAAAAGGACGGGTGAATTAAGCTTCTTTACGTCTCCGAAGGGCGATGAGCCCACCAGGTTATCGCAGTTGCTTGGTTATCTAACTAGCAATGACTAAACAACCGCCCTTATAACGATTAAGGGAAGTTTATCGCGGTTAGAAGGCATGCCCGTTGTTGGCTAAAAACACCTCGATACCTTCTCATGCAATAGGGTTGACGCTGTATGTCGGGAGCTTCCATCGCGCCATATGGCTTCGCGTCAAACGAGCGTCAAAAAGTCCTCAATCAGCTCATCGACTAGTTGAACGGAAAAGGCGACGGATAAGACAGATACGGCGCCAGTTAAGGTGCTCGTTCCAAACTGAGCGACCATGGACCCGAAACTCCATGTTCGTATCGTCGCCTATTTTATTGAAGCGAACGTGACCTACTCGGACGTTCAACGCGCACACACCATGTGCTTGGTTAGGTTTCACCCATATTGCACTCTGAATGCAGCACTATTTTGCACTTGTGTGGTTGATGTTGATATAGCAGAGCAATGAATCGGAGAACATTCGGGGGGCTCATTGCCCAGCTTGCCATGACGAATGCCACGTACTCGAAATGGCATGACGCATGGACGATTTCCGTCGCGCACCTGGTGGCCGTCTGCAAGCGATACATCAAGCTCGCTCGCCACGAGCTACTGTTGATTCACGATGCCATCAAAGACGGCGCACGTAAGGGACTGTGGAACGTGGATCGATCGACGGATGCCACCGTTCTCCTCCTGCTTACCCGGCCACAGCACGCGCCGCTCCGTTCATTCCCTTCGCGCACTGCCGCCTTGAGTCCATGACCTCTATCGCTGCCCGACCATAGCGGCCTCATCAGCCATCCCATCTGGCGCACGCTACAGCTCAGAGCAGGCAAGGAAGGGGCCGAGCTGGTTCATCACTTCTTCACATAGCAATTACATTAGGCGACGCAGGATCACGCGCGGAAACACGTGCACGACCAACGTCTCCACCCTTGCGATGGAGACCGCTACGGAAGAGGTCACTATGGAAACAGACACGTTTTTTCATGTGGTCGAAGACCTGGTAAAAGACAACGCGACGTATTCGGAAACCACTGGTCACCGCATCATCTCCCTCCACCGCCTTCGCGTGATTTACAAGCAAAGGACGGGAACATGGCCCTTGAAGTTGCTATCGCTTCAAGACGCGGTGGAAGAAGGGGTGCGCAAAGGGTATTGGGAAATGGACTACGACGAGGAAGCTGACATGGACATCATCGTTCTCTGTTGACACATCGATCCCACATGTAGCACTCGCTCGCGGCGTGGTCTGAACTCCAGGATTCACAACATGCCTTAGCTGCGCGTGCTCATCCATGTCCATAGTATGGCGGGCATGTTCGATGACGTTCTGCGCCAACTCGCCAACCTGATCCGCTTCGGCAGGGTGCAAACGTCACCGGCAGGCGCTTGTAAGTCAAATTTGGCGGGTTATTTACGCGTCCCTAATTGCGGCCGGCGTCGATCTTCAAACTGCTCGATGGGTTTGAGAGTAGCTCACAGGCGCGCTTGAAAACCATCCATTTCCCGCCATCCGATGAGATCGGCGATGGTTGGAAAAATCAGTGCCCAATCTTCAGATCGTTGGGGGTCAGAGACTTCTAGCGCAGGCTCGACCTGCGGCAAGTCAACACGCCGTACTAGGCCGTTGTGATCGATGAGGTCCCAAATGGCATCGAGCGCGCTTTTCTGAGTCGGAAACCAAAAAATAATGGCATCCGCAAGCCGTCGGTTAGCGTTTTTCATTGGTGTGCGCAGCCGTACGCCACCGAGTTCAAATACCAGGCGCAGTTGTATCGCGGTGGGAACCAGCGCCGCAACGCGCCAACCAATGAAACCACCGCGAGGAATCAGCACAGCGTGGCAATGGAAGCGCGGGTATAACCAACGCTTGGCGATAAGGGATGCGGTGGCAGCCTCTGTCTGCATGAGGAGCGCATCGCGGCTGACATGGTTCCACGCTTTCAGCGACAAGCGCATCCGAAGCTCTCGGACGAGCGGGGGCGCATCAGGCTTCCAAAGAATCAGATCTCTTCGACCTTTGGCTTGCTTGCAGGCTTTGCAGCACATCACAAGCGCATCCGGCTGCCGGGGACCACCCGCCATGATCGGAATGATGACGTCCATCGAAGGAACAAGCGCCGTACGCAGCCTGATACCGCAGTAAGCGCAGTGCCCCGTGCACCGCTGCATGGCGAGCGACAACCACCAATCCGGCAGTTCTTCGGGTGAAGACCGAGTACAGGCGAGGGCCTCCACAAAGGCAGCCAGTATCTCTTGGGGCGGTGAGGCTGCGCCTGCAGAGAGGAATGTATCCTCGCCCCTAAAACCGCTGGTAGAGCGCAATGTCGCGGTCGTCGTTTCCTGATCGATCCAATCACCGTGGCGCGATGACCTTTCGACTTCCCAGGTCGGCGGCTGGGCGAACACCTGTGTCTGCGGGGCTGCTTCCGTTCCCCGTATCTCCCATGTCGGCATGTTCACATCCTGCGAATGGCCTGAGGCTATTTAATCACAGATTGACCGCTGAAGAAGCAGGCGGAAACGGGGAGCGGTCAGCTGAGCACCGACATGGAGAGCCTCAGCACCCGGCTAGATAACTGGCCTGCTGGTGGCCTTCATCAGGTCAAGGATTGAAAGGCGCATGGCTGGCGCAGCACCATGCCGTTGTGCTCGTCAAATTTGGAGGCGCCGTGACTTTGGACATTGATGCGTCACATTGGCCAACGTCTGGCAGGCTGACCATTCCTTGGCCTGCGCCAGGCGTGCCCAATACGCAGAGTCGCGATGAATCGGTAGATAGAAAATGTTCGCTCTCGACCCAAAGCGGATCCAACGAACTGAGGGTACGCCAACATGCCTCTCACCGAAGATCACGCAGACCAGCGCTCGCTGTTGCACTTAGGCGCTGAAGCGGCTGCGTTACTCGTCAGCCGTGACTTTCACGGTCTAGTGGATCATTAGCTATGCCCGGGCCTACGATCGGAGGGAGTCTGAAGCGATTGAAGCCGATCTCGCCGCTTGCTTAGCTAAGACCGATCAGAACAGAGGGTGCCGGGCAGACTTCGATATCGTTGTTGACTGATTCGCTTGTTTTCCCCGTCCGGCGCCGATTTCCACTTCCTCTGTCGAGGACCGCTGATGCGCCCATATCAGGCGCTGTTTGACCTTCAAGCATCAGAGATACGGGTGAGCGCTGCGCCATCGCCCTTTCGATGGGGGCGCCGCGAGGCAGTCCCATCCATGGACATTCCCTGCTTGCGATGCAGACCCGAGCGTCACGCTGAGTAAGCCCGGCGCACGCCGCAGGCAAGCGACCTTCTTGCATCAAGAAGGTCGCTCTTCGGGCTAGCCCTTGATGAACTTCAACAGATCGGCATTGATCATGTCTGCATGGGTGGTCATCAATCCATGCGGAAGCCCCGGGTAGATCTTCAGCGTGCTGTTCTTCAGCAGCTTGGCCTGTAGCAGCGAGGCGTCCTTGTACGGCACGACCTGATCGTCGTCGCCCTGCATCACTAGGGTGGGTACCGTGATCGCTTTCAGATCATCCGTCTGATCCGTTTCCGAGAAGGCCTTGATGCCTTCGTAATGGGCCAGTGCACCGCCCATCATTCCCTGGCGCCACCAGTTCTCGATGACCCCTTGCGAGGCCTTTGCACCGGGCCGGTTGTAGCCGTAGAACGGTCCCGTCGGAACGTCGAGGAAGAACTGCGCCCGGCTGGCGGCCAGCGCCTTGCGAAAGCCGTCGAACACTTCCAGCGGCGTGCCACCCGGGTTCTTGTCATTCTTGACCATGAGCGGGGGAACCGCGGCAATGAGCACCGCCTTGGCAACGCGCCCCTGCGGCTGACCGAACTTCGCGACGTAGCGCGCCACCTCGCCGCCACCCGTGGAGTGGCCGATATGAACCGCATTCTTCAGGTCGAGATGCTCGACCACCGCCGAGGCATCGGCCGCATAGTGGTCCATGTCGTGGCCGAAGCCCACCTGCGAAGATCGGCCGTGACCGCGTCGGTCGTGCGCGATCACGCGATAGCCGTTGGCAAGGAAGAACAGCATCTGCGCGTCCCAGTCATCCGACGACAGTGGCCAGCCGTGATGAAACACCAGCGGCTGGGCATCCTTCGGACCCCAGTCCTTGTAGAAGATCTCCACGCCATCCTTCGTCAGCACCTTGTTGCCCACCTGCTGACTTCCCGCGGCCGGATGCGCTGCTCCGGATGCAGGGGCCGCGGCGACGGCCGGGGACGAAAGAAGAGGCAGCGCCACGGAGGCGGCGGCTACCGCACCGGCACCGACCACCATTTTTCGGCGTGACGTGCTGACCCGTTCGACTTCTTCATTGCTACTCATGACATAACCTCCACTTGGGGTGAAGCAACGACACCCGGTCATCCGCATCGCGGAATTGCCGGACCAATACCATCCAAACTGAGTGGATACGCTGCGATCGCAAACGCCGCCCTGTCATCCGTGCCGGTAGCCACGCGACAGCCTGACGAGCCGAAAGGCCACCACGACAAACAGCACAAGGACAACCAGCTGCGCCATGGCGAACAGCGGCTTCTGCACACTGGGCGGCAGCGCAGCCAGCACCGGCAGCTTGGCGAACAACTGAGCCACAAGCACAAACACCAGAGGCTCACAGACCCAGGTCGGACAGTCCCGGATGATCATCCGGACGACGCCCCAGCGGCCAGTGGAATTTGCGCTCGCTCTCCTTGATCGGCATGTCGTTGATGCAGGAGAAGCGACGCTCCATCAGGCCATCCGGGCCGAATTCCCAGTTCTCATTTCCATAAGAACGGAACCAGTTACCGGAATCGTCGCGCCACTCGTAGGCGTAGCGTACCGCGATACGGTTTTCGGTAAAGGCCCACAGTTCCTTGATCAGGCGGTAGTCAAGCTCCTTCTTCCACTTACGCGCAAGGAAATCTCTGGCAGCCTCGCGACCGTTGGTGAACTCGACGCGATTGCGCCACTTAGTGTCAAGCGAATAGGCGAGCGATACTTTTTCGGCATCGCGGCTGTTCCAGCCATCTTCCGCGAGGCGAACCTTCTCAATTGCCGATTCGCGGGTAAACGGAGGGAGGGGAGGACGGGTTTCATTACTGGACATGGCGAAGTCTCCAATCGAAGTGTATAGACGCTCTAATTTCAGCGGTTTTGGGGTCTAGGTCGCTAGCGCGCGACCTGTTTTAACAACAACTGCGCAACGTTCCTTGCATCGTCTGCGGCGCTGCGATCCCTCATCACTCGTGACACCGTGATTGCGCCTTCCATAAGAACCAGCAGCTGCCGCGCCAACGCGAGTGGCTGCTCAATATTCAATCGTTCTGTTAGCTCAAGCGTGTAATCCAGAAGCTTTTGCTTGTGGAGCCTAGCGATCTGCCGAATCGGTTCATTGAACGTCATATGCAGTCCATGAGCTCTTGTCTCTGCGTCAATCCGCGGGACAAGGAGAAAAAAGGAAAACCATATAGCCTCGCAGACGCATCAGCATGAGGCGTGAGCCCAGAACCCGGCCCTTTTCCAGGAGCCGCGCCGGTGGCGAATGCGTTAGAAAGGCTTGGTCGGCAGGTACTTCCCGTCCAGAGTGATCACGGCGCGGGAGCCCCCTTCCGGATCCTCGACCTTCTTGATGTCCAGCTTGAAGTTGATGGCGCTGATGATGCCGTCACCGAACTTCTCGTGGACGAGAGCTTTGAGTGTTGTGCCATACACCTGCAGCATCTCGTAGAAGCGGTAGATGGTAGGGTCGAGCGGTACTCCACCTTCGATGCTGCCGCGCATCGGAACGGTTTGCAGCAACGCGATGCCTTCCGCGTCGAGGCCGAGCTTCTCGCCGACTACCTGTGCGGCGCTGGTCGGCAGCGGGTGCTGTCCAAGTAGGGCGGCGGTGACGAAAGCCTCCGACAGGCCGCTACCCTCGGTGATCTGGGCGTAGGACAGATCCTTACGGGCTTTGGCGGCCAGGATAACTTCGGTCAGTTCCTGGCGTGCAGACTGGGTAGCTTGTGACTGGATCATGGATTGTCTCCTTAATATTGAGAAGAAAGCTCAGGCGGCGCGCCTGACCTGATGGGCAACCGCGCACACCCCAGGGTTTTGGGCGAGGGACACGAAACTGCCAGTGGCTCCATCGAATGCGTCGATACGGCCGCTCTCGATGTCGTAGATCCAGCCGTGCAGCACCACACGACCCTCTTCCAGGGCCAAGCGCACGGACGGATGGGTCTGAATGTTCGCCAGCTGGGCGATGACGTTCTCGCGCACCATGGCGTCTACTTTGCTGGGCTGGTCTGCGTGGTGGCGCGAGTCGTTCACGACTTTGGCCGAGTCGGCATAGCGCAGCCAGCTAGCTACGGCGGGCATGTGATCTAAGCACTTGCAGGTGGCGATGGCGGTCATCGCGCCACAGTCGGAGTGGCCACAGATGACGATGTCCGCGACCTGGAGCGCGGCGACGGCGTACTCAACCGACGCGGAAACACCACCGGGCTCGGGGCCGTAGGAGGGCACGATGTTGCCAGCATTGCGGATAACAAACAGATCGCCTGGCTCGCGCTGCGTAACCAGCTCCGGCACCAATCGGCTATCGGAGCAGGAAATGAATAGAGCCCTCGGACTCTGCTGGTTGGCCAAGTTCTTAAAAAGTTTGACCCGCTCGGGGAACGCGTCTCGCTGGAATTTCAAGAAACCGTCAATGATGTCCTTCATGGCTCGATCTCGGTATCGCGGTAGGTGCGGCAGAGATTACGGACCCTGTGTCATAAGGTAAAAGTCTCATTTATGATTGACTACATCGGATTTTCTTATAGGTGAGGCCATGCTCGCTCGACACGTCCAGTACTTTCTAGCAGTGGCAGAGCATCTGAACTTCACGCGCGCAGCCGCGGCACTGCACGTCTCTCAACCTGCGTTATCGCAGCAGGTAAGGCAGTTAGAAGAAGACTTAGGCGCTCAGTTGTTCGATCGATCAGGTCGCACAACGCGGCTGACTGATGCGGGAGAGGTTTACTTGCAGTACGTGCTCCGCGCTTCGCGTGAACTGCGAGAGGCAACCCGCGCCATACATGATCTGAGTGACCTCAGTCGCGGATCGCTGCGGATTGCGATCACCCCAACTTTTACGACGTACTTTGTAGGCCCTGTGGTCGAGACGTTTCACCACCTTTATCCACACATCACCATCAACGTACGGGAGATGTCGCAGGAGCGCATGGAGCAACTGCTTCTTGCTGATGAGGTAGATGTTGGACTCGCATTCGCCGACGTTCGTTCCGCAGACATCGACTCGACGCCCCTGCTGACTGAAACCCTCGCACTCGTAGTCAGCCGTAACCACCCTTTGGCCGCGGAATCGTCTATCAGACTTCAGGCGTTGAACACCGAGTCCCTAGTCTTGCTGAGCGAAGAATTCGCCACACGTGGCCAAATAGATCGATATTTCCAGCAGAACGGAATTCGCCCAAGGGTTCATGTGGAGGCAAACGCGATCAGCGCGGTGATCGAAATCGTACGTAGGACAGGATTGTCGACGCTCTTGCCCTCAGCAATTGCCTCAACCCATGAAGACTTGGTTGCAATTGAGCTTGATTCTGCGCGGTTGCAGCGTATCGCTGTGCTTGTTCAGCGCAAAGATGCCTATCGGAGTGCAGCAAGCCAAGTGTTTATCCAGCTAGCCAAGGAGGTCGGTCGGCAACTCGATGGGTCATAGGTCGGGACAACCAGATACCCGGACGTCACACTGCTGCTTCACAGGTGCTTGACCAAGCTCTCGGACATCGAAACGATGTTTCATGGCAACGTTCATGGCGATCCAGCAGTACGGAAGGCTGCAAGGTCACGTCTTCAGCGGGCGTACTACGACCTCTACAGAAAGTCAGGTCTCCGGGTGTGGCCGAGCGGTGCATAGGAGCAGCTGACTCTGACCCAGTCGGTCATAAGCTCGCACCACAGAAGGCGCTGACCGTCGTTGCTAGGTTGTAACCTCAAAATCAGCGATAGCCGATCCCAATGACCCAGCTGGCTGAAAAACGCCTGGAGAGTCTTCTGAGCCTCTGGCGTCGCCGGCAGGGATTGCATGACGAAGGTCGCTCGGTCCAATCCGAATCGAATTGCGCTGCGCCTTACTGAGCTGGTCAGCAGGCTCAGCACCCGCGTGCCACCCCTAGCGATCAGCGTGACCAACTCCTCGTCGGAGACCTCGCCATTTGCTTTGAGGATGCCTCTAAGGCTGTGCATGCGCACAAGGCTTCCGCGATGAGAGAGCCACCTGCGCATCCTCATCAGATCCTGCTCTTCGGCGACGTCCGCGAGCGATATCAAAGCGCCCAGCGTGGGACTGTCGCCGTTGTGATCGAGCATGTCACGCCAATGTCTGGTCGCGTCTTCTTCAAATCGCTCTCGAAGAAGAAATGCGGACAGAGAGCGAACACCAGCGGAGCGGTCAAATAGGGCTTGGCGGAGCAAATCGTAGGGTGGTAGTTCGGTTGACTTAGCCAGAACACGCAACGACTCGCGCCGAGTTACCGGGTGGGGAGCACTCAAACCCTTTTTTGCGAGGTCTAGGGTGCGTGCGACACTGCAATGCCCCTGTGCATGGCGGAGTGCAAGTAGAGCAATCGCCGGGTTGGCGTCATCAATGGCCGCCGATAGGCAGAGAGGCCTCGCCATTCAGCGCCTCACCATAGGCCCGACGTCCCCCCGCCTTGAGTAGCGGGATGCTTTGGAGCCCGTTGTCACGCCGATCCAGTGATGAGGCGCAGCATACAGTAGAGAATACGGGGGAGGATGGCCTCGTGCGCCTAGGAGCTGCAGCGACATGGATGCTGAATCGCCCTAGCGCGGCACAGCTTTTCCAGCTTCAGCAAATGGCAGTCTTTCCCTTGGTCTCCGACATGCCAAGAGCGCGACAAGAGCTTTTCAATCACCACGTAGCAGAAGTATTTGCCGAAGCATGGAAGGATTTCGCAACTTCGGGGCAGTTTCAATTTATATCACCACGAAGGACTGTACCCGAGCTTGCGGCGGCGATTGATGCCGCGCAACGGGGGGGCGCTGCGAAGTCTGTTGCATGCGGCAGCAAGTGCATTGGGCACCTCTGTGCATCAAACATTGAATGGCCTTAATTAGGGTGAGTGAGTCGCTGCCTCCCAGCGTACTATCCCGCGATGGAACCTGCCGCAATTGTGGTAATCGAATATTATCGATTGCCAGGCCACGACGACCGGCCTGAGGCGCAGCATACATGGCCCGCTAGCGAATAACGCATCAACTTAACTGGCGGAGGCGCAGGGCGCGCAAACTGTAATAGATGCAATGCACCTACGCATCGAATTTTCATCGAGGGAAAGGGAGAGGTCCAGTGTTTCGAGACATAGGGGGCGAGGTCAAACTTTGGGCTCATCAGCGTGAGGCGCTCACATTTCTAATCGATCATTTTCGGGGCAGCCAAGACCCTTGCCTCATACGCATGCCGACGGGAACTGGAAAAACAGGCGTCATAGCATGTGCATCCTTGCTGAGCGCAAAAGGTAGAACATTAGTATTGACGCCGTGGTCGAACCTGCGTGATCAATTAATCGAGGCTTTGAAACGCGGTTTCTGGAGCAATATCGGTCTAACGCCACCGTGTGGGATCGTTGCCGCGATCAAGCCCTCTACGGCAGCAGCAACAATTAAAAACAAGGACGTCAAGGTTGTAGTGTGCACTTTCAGCACTCTTACGGAGCTGCGTCGGACCAAGCGCGCTTTTTACGATAAGGAATTGGCATCTTTTTTCGATATCGTCATTGTCGACGAATGCCATTATGAGCCAGCCGTCGAGTGGGGGCGGGCGGTTAAGGGGATTAAGAAGCCAACTATTCTATTGACCGCCACGCCCTATCGAAATGATCTAAAGCTGTTTCGAATACGAGACGGCAAGCGAGGGGTGTTTCACTACACGCACGAGAATGCTGAAGCACAAAAGATCATTCGAGGATTAGATGCCAAGCCGCTTTCAGGTCAGATCACGATCGCAGCTCTGACATCAGAATTTGCAGCCACCTGGAAAGCGGCATTGAATGGTAAAACGCTGATCAGCCCAACCCCTCGGGCGATCATTTGCTGCGCCACCGCTGTCGAGATTCGAGAGACCGTTGCCCTGCTTCAAAAGGCAGGAATCGATGCGGTTGGTATACATGAAACATTCGAGGGTTCCCGGTCAAAGGATTTGGTCAAGGATGTGCCACCACTTAGCCATCACGCCGCTGTCTGGGTCCATCAAAATAAACTAACCGAAGGCTTAGATGACCACCGGTTCTGCTGCGTTGCTTTCTTCTCTCAGGTCAACAATGACCGAAAGCTAATTCAGCAAATCGGGCGTGTTCTGCGAACCCATCGCACAGATCAGGAAGGTGGTCTTGCCCTTCTGTTATCGCCTCCAGAATTTAAGTTGTCCGAACGCTGGAGCGCCTATCGGGAGTTTGAGAAAGAGTTTGAGGACCTGACATCCGAGCGATATCGGACGTATATCGAGCAACTACTGCGGACCCAGCCATCTGTCGAATATTTCGAAGGGCGATTTCGAAAGCGGTTTCAGACTACCAGCCTATCGTCCGACCCACAGGTGGCAATAGCCCCTAGTGTTCTAGTTAGAAAAGTTCAAAGTGACTTTATCTTCGATGACTACATTGAGGATTGCACAGACAGCCTCAACCTTTCAGACGCAGTCATTCTCGGAGAGCCCGATGCGCCATGTCAGCGCCGCGCAGACTTCGCGCTCTGGGTCTATGCCTCAATAAGCAACTCCCGGCTGCTCGTCGATACTTCACTGTACGAGGTTCGCCTTGAAGCACATTGCGCAGTACACGCAGGAGACTACCTCCTGGTCTCGGATACCACGGGGACCTATCCCGAGGAGTTACTGGAGGCGACGACATCTCACTTGGGAGCCAGCGGTCTCTCCCGCCTTGTGAGTGAGTCATATCGTTTGACGAACGTATCGGTGAGTTGTGCGGTGCCCTTCGATACCGTCCTAAGATCCTCCGAGCTTCGTGCACATGACCTAGGAGCCATACCGACGTCACTAACAGACAGAATCCATATCTGTAAATCTGTCCGAGGAACTGCAGCCACAGGAAGACGCTATCTTGGGCTACATCGAGGAAGAGTGCGACAGGAACTACCAGAGCGCCTTCGCAGACAATTTTCGGCGCCAGACTTTCAGCAATGGGCGCAGGCGATCGCCGCGACGCTGGATACTGTCAATAGTGGAAATTCCGTATTGCAGCGCTACATGCAGACGGCGAGCCCTCCGATCGCGCCTATTCCTGTCTCGATGTCCGTGGACCTCACGCACCCGAAGATCCAGATTTCGGATCATCAAGATCAAACGCTGATAGCCCTATCATCATCCGTTGCACTACGCCCAAATGGCAATCCGGGAACGACCCGTATGTTTGATTGCCAGTTCGAATTCCAGGTCGCGGGACAATCAAAGGCGAAGTATACGTTTGCAGCCAGCATTGAGTATCAGCTCGCAAAAGGGCGCTTCTGGCTTAAGTCCAAAGGATCTGCTGGCGTTAAGGTTGAGGAAATCGACAATGCTCAAGGCAAGCGAAGCCTTGCTGACTACCTCAATCAAAATCAGGACCTGCTGCTAATCGGCTTGGAAGGAGGAAGCCTTGTCTATCAAGGTCGAAATTTCTACGAAATCGACTACAAGTATGCGGAGCAAATGCTTCTTCAAAGAATAAGCACTCCGGCAATCGGTCCATGCAGCACTGAAAAGGGCAGCAAGTCGGAGATTGCAAGCGCCAAGAGGCCGGGAAACAAGGCTACTGCGTTCATTCCGGGCTCCCTTTTCAAAGAGATCGCTGAGGCCAAGCTACCACTAAGCTTTTCTCCTGAGATTGTCATCTGCGAGGACCTCGGGTCCGAGTGCGCGGACTTCGTTCTGGCAAATTTCAGCGAAAAGCAAATGGCTCTTGTGCACGCAAAGGCAGGCGATGGGAAAGGAATCTCCGCGTCTGCATTTCACGATATAGTGGCTCAAGCCATGAAAAATCTCGTATATCTAACTCGGAAGGCTGAGAAACCCAAAGGGGTGGCGTCGTGGAAATCAACCTCGAGATGGAACAAGACTGATATACCACGCCTGTACAAAGCGCCACGGGGATGCCCTCAAGGTGCAGCGCTATGGAAAAAACTGAGAGCGGAGATCATCGACCATCCTGATGGTCGACTTCACGTGATACTAGCCACCACGGGGTGTTGCGATACATCTGCGCTTAGTGAAGCTGTTCATGATGAGGCCAAGAGGACTGCAGAGACTGCTCAGCTGTTTCACCTTCTAGATGGACTAACGGCTTACGCTCGCCAGCTGGGCGTCAATGTGACGGTTTTTGATGTGCCTTTTAGGAAGGCGGTCAAAAAGGTTGTGGCCGCGAAAGCGGCAGCCAAGTCACCTCGAAGGGGCGTGCGATGACCGCTGCCGGCTAAGGGCTTGGACTTCTTGGCGAAGGATGGTGGTTCGTCGGCGATTCTCGGCGTCGTGATGATTTGTCTACATTACGACACGACCCGCCAGCTACTTGAAAAGGGCGCGGCAAGCGATCCGACGGCTCCTCCATAGGAAAAGAAAGGTGCGCTCGAAATTCCGCGGTGAATGCCAGGAATGGCGGTCGGGGTCGTAGTCGAGGAGCTCGCGAAGAGGGACATTGAGCACTTCCCCGACCTGGTGCCATATCTCCCGCGTGCAGGACATGCCACGCTCCATGCTGCAGATGTGGCTTGACAAGTAGCTGTTTCGATCGATTAGGAGAAGCGCATGGCCGCGTGCGAAACCTAGCTCCACCCCATAAGGTTGGGGGTAAGGATATACACATCGCTACGATTGGGAGAACTTAATCAAGCCAAGTTCGGCAAGCTTGATAGTCGCCGTCTCGGGCGCGTAATAAGCCTGGTAAAACTTGAAGTCGCGACGCTGCATGTCAGCGCATTTCTGATCGATGATTCTCATGATTTCGATCTTGTCCTCAGCCGACGTCTTGATGCCAAAGGCAATGCCATGAAGGGATTTAAAATCATAGGTTGTGACTCGTCGCGCATCATCGCTTAGGTCAAACACAGCACTGTGCCAGGTCAATCGCAACTCTTCTTCGTAAGCCCAGTCATTGGACTTCGTTGTGATGTATCGCTCAAATCCTTCCCAGTGAGACCGTAGCCGATCCTCCCTGGGGTCTAGTGTGCAGTCGGCTCGCGACGTTCGCACTTTGTCTCGAGTGTGATACCACTCGGCATTGATGGTGGGCACTGTAAGCATCCCTAGCATGCCGAAGAAATCCGCTTCGGGCACCACTCCCTGATATCGAACCGGATAGAAGATATGGTGCCTTATGTCTTGAATAGGACCCCCAGCCCCCTCGCTCACGAGGCGGCGCAGAGCAATTGCATTATGACCTTGCATGGCCTCGGCGTTGAAGATGAGGCAAGCGCCGCGGTGGCCATCGCCGTAGTGCCCCCACACTGAGGAGTTTGCGTAAGTCGCTGAGAAGCAGGCCGTATAAAACTCGGGATAGACGAGCTGTTCTAACTTCTCAGGATAATCATGAGGGAAATCAAACAATGCGAACGCACGGTTTGCAGCAGAGCCGCCATGCGATAAGTTGTAACGGTTGACCAAATCTAACTGCCGGCTCACATTGGTTTGCACGGCGAAGATCGCCTCGCGGGCATCCGCATGCCCATCCGTTTCCAAATCCAGCGACTCGCTGAGTGTCGCTAATTGGACGACTCGCTTGGTGGCCACGCTTACCTCAGCGTGAGCCTCGGGTGAGCTCGCCCCCTTGAAGAGCCCACGCTGCCGCAGAAGCGCCAAGACCTCAAAGATGGCTAGCGGATGAAGCGTAACCAGATACGCTCTTAGTTCATTCGCGCGAATCGGACCTTTTCGCTTCCCGAGCACTTCTATCAAGCTTTTCACAGCCTCGTGCGACAAGAAAACTGAGGTAAGTTCCTCGATGAGTTCGCGCTCTAGCGGTGTCCTTGCGGCTGCAAGGGGGGAGGAGAGCGGCACGTGCTGCCAGCCGATAGGGTGGTCTTCTCCTGCAATAACTAAAACGCACGCCGCGTAATAGAAGCAGCCGATGTAGTGCCGAAACAGATTTTCCCACAGGACGGCGTCGCCCAGCCAAAATAGACTCTTTAAGCCCTCCAGTGGGTCATTTAATTTGCTTCGTTCGGCAAAAAAAATCTGCTGCCGCTCCAACTCTGCAAATTTTCCGAGCGTCGGCACCGTTTACCTTGCATTCTCCATTTCGATCTTAACCATTGAAGACTACGGACGCTCGGGATCTTGCTTCTGATTCTGGCCGATGGCAGCACGCAGATCTGCCATCGCATTGCTACCGGCAAGCGATCGGGGCGTGTAATACGTCACCATGCGGTCCGTTTTCCAGCCGCCCGCCTGCTGAATCTGTATCCCACTCGCACCGTGCTCCGACAAATCGTTCGCCGACCCGATGCGCGTCGAGTGCCCACTAATGCTCCCGGCGTTCTCTAGACCAGCCGCTTTCGCGCGTCGCCGAAAAATCCGCGCCACCTCCTGGGGCAGCAACGCCTCTTCGGAATGACCGCCAGCCTTCGGTCGTCCGCCGGTGGACCGGAAGAGGGCACCCGCATCGATGCTGGCCGCCGCCTGCCACGCCCGTACCCGCGCGATGGTGGCGAGACTCACAAAGCGATAGTCGGGCGCGGCGCCATCCTGGTTGGTCTTGGAGAAGGGGACGTGCAGCGCCCAGGTATTGCGCCGACGGTTGTGGTGCAGGTGCTCCACTCGAATAGCCACCAATTCCGACTCGCGACAGAGCGTGTCCGAGGCCATCGACAGCAGCGCCGCATCGCGCAGATCGCGCGGGCTATCACCCAGCGTCGCCAGAATCGCCTCAATGCCGGCGCTATCGAGTTCGCCGGCCTGCTTGCGCGCGTGACCACCGGTGGCTTTGAGGCGCCGAATCAGCTTCTTCCATTTGACCGGCCAGTCCGGATCCTTCGACGGGCTCGGCAAGCCAGCGGCCACATGCACCAAGCCGACCGTATACAGATAGCGATCGACCGTGGCGCGCTTGCGGCCTTTGTCGATCGCCGTGGACAAGAACGTTTCGAGCTGATCGACGGAGGCGGGCAGGGGTGTCGCGCCACTCGCTTCGCACCATACGAGGTACTGCGCCCAGTCCGAACGCACCGCTTTCACCGTCGCTGGCGCGCTGCCTTCCGCGAAGTCGGCGGACCAGCTAGTCAGTCGTTCGAGCACGGCCTCGATAGACGCGGCCAGCGCCGGCCGCGGAGCGTGAATCTCCGGTGCAATGGCTGGCACCGCGGTCAGCTCCTGCAGCGCATCGACGACCCGAAGGGGAGGGGTGGTTGGCTCGGTCATGAGAGGCATCCCGGGGCGCTCAAAGAGGCGCCGATGACTCATCATAGCGAATAAGTGCCATTATTAGCTATCTTGTTTATGGACGAAAATCTCCGTTTTTCATATACATATCTTCATAGCCTCACTTGGCTAAGCGACCATTAGCTGGAACTGCAATGGGTCTTCAATTGCCTCCTTACCTACAGTCCTTTGCGCTTCTGCCGTTATGGCGAAGGTAGATTTTCATCTTAAGTAAAGGCATGTGATGCGTAGGAACGTCGACCGGACGATCAACATTGCGGCGCTATTCATAGCAGCGTGTTCGGCAATCACTGCGCTTGCGGCGCTCTACTGGACGCGTCACTACGCCGAACTTTCCGTACAGCCGTACATAACCGTAACGCCGTATCTTGAAGGGCCGGGCGGTCGAAATGGCCTTTATATTTCGAACGCCGGAAACGGCCCTGCGCGCATCACTTCCATCGATGTGACCGTCGACGGCCGAACATTTCATGGGCCTGGCGACAGCCCCTGGCCATCAATAGAACGAGACATCGGCGTTGAAGGCTGTTTCAAGCGCGGCTGGCCCGAGGGAGAGACCGTTTTGCGGGCGGGCGATCAGGTTACCTTTCTGACCGAAACGCGTGCGACTGGAGTCCCGGCCTGCCAACTCGCGGTGCTTAAATTGCTAACACAGTCAGATATGAAGTACACGATTCATTACGCGTCGATGGATGACCTGAATTTCGTGTTCGAGGGCCACGCCAAAGTAAATGACGCCGACATCGTCAAGTTGGGCGACATAGTTTCCTCGTCTAAGTAGCCGCTGAAGCGGATCGCTGCGTCGGACTGGAACGCCGATCGGGGCCCTAAGAGTTCTTCATCACCGAACCCCTGTAAAAAGGTGACACGATTAAAAGGGATGACATGGTTAAGTGGTTAGGTGACAAGGTTAAGTGGGTGACGACAGCGATGCAAACCGCGTGCCGGCGCGCTTCGCCCAGCGAGCAATTGCGCATAATGTATATTATGTAAAATAACAGATGGACCGTTCTGGCCGCCGGTCTTCTACAGGTCTATCGGATTCGCGACATGAAGGTCCGTCTATCAACCAAGATGGTTGGCGAAACTCTAGAGCAGCACTGCGAGACTGAGTTCAATCGCATTCGAGCGACGGCTTTTCCAAGGGCATATTTCGAGAAAGACAACGACGCCAGGACTGGCAGCAAAGGCGATTATATTTTTCGCGACTTGGATGACGGTGGCATCGAGATTGTATCGATCATGTTTGAAATGAAGAACGAGAATGATCACACCGCGACAAAAACCAAGAACGAAGATTTTCTGAAGGAACTGGATAAGGATCGCAATGAGAAGGGTTGCGAGTATGCGGTGCTGGTCTCGCTGCTCGAGCCCGATAGTGAGCTCTACAACACTGGAATCGTCGACGTATTTCATCGCTATCCGAAGATGTACGTTGTACGACCGCAGTTCTTCCTTCCAATCATCACGCTGCTGCGAAATGCGGCGATGAACACGTTGAGGTACAAGGCAGAGCTGGCACTTGTAAAAGCACAGAACATCGACATCACGAACTTCGAAGCGGGGCTCGAAGGGTTTAAGTCGGCGTTCGCTAAGAACTACGACCTTGCATCTCGACGCTTCCAAACTGCCATCGAAGAGATCGACAAGTCGATCGACCACTTGCAAAAAACGAAGGACGCACTGTTAGGCACAGACCGAAATCTTCGTCTTGCGAACGACAAGGCTCAGGACGTGACAATCAAGAAGTTAACCCGGGGCAATCCGACAATGGCGGCCAAGTTCGCAGAGCTCAAGACCAGCACCTCTCCTGACTCCGAATAGGCAAGCTTCTGGGTACGATCTGCGCCGTTGGCGCGCAGATCGGCCAGACGCGGAAAGGCAGTGCTACCACTTCTTGGCGTAACTCTGCTTCACAGTTGTGCTGATGTACGAGTTTAATCCGTAACCCTGTGCCGCAAGTGCTTTCATTCGGTCGACCATTTGCTGGCCGGGTCGCGAATGGTTATACAGATAGTTGCGATTTGTTCCTGACGCGAAAACGACGTGGATGGAGTCTTCCGTCGTTTCATATGAGGCGACATTGGAGTCGCCATTAAGATTGCGGTAGGGCGTCATATCGATCTCCTTGTCGGACGGCAACCCTAACTATTGATTGGACGAGCGTGCGCGTGCAAATGTAGATCATCCCTTCAACACGTGCAGACCCGAAAGCGCCGGGTCTCAACCAACCATACCTACTGAGGTTCCGCGCATCAATCCGCCTTAAAGCCCATGCCCTGCCCGATAGCCGTCGTACGATCGACTTCCGCAGGCCGTGGACCGGATGATGCATGCACCGTGACCTACCGTATGACCTCTGACGGCGAAACGCGCGTCGCACCAAGCGCTGGAGCAAGCGCGGCCATCTGTCCTATAAGCATCAGAACAGCGGCGCCCACAAGCACGTTACCCACCGCCATTCTTGCCAGCTCGAACTCTTTCATCAAATAGTTGTTCAGCGCGAAAGCCAATCCTGCGCCAAGCACGACACCCACAGCGCTAACAAAGGCATTTTCAAGCAGGAAGTAGCCTGCAATATCGGCGCGCGTCGCGCCAAAGGCGCGTCGCACGCCAATCTGTTTGCGCCGCTGACTTACCCAGAAGCTTGTAAGACCGACTATTCCAGCTGTGGTCACCGACAACAAGATCACGCATACCGCCGCCATCATCATCATCACACCGCGATCGTCGCGATAGGCAGCCCTTCTTATCTCTGCGAAATTTGAAATCGATGTTGTCCCCATACCGCCGCTCAGCACGCGTTGCGGGTCCTGTGCGTAGAGAGCCGAAGCCACGTCTTTCTTCAATGCATCGCTTGCGCCATTCTTGCCACGCACCACGTAATAGCGGGATGCCTCAACCATCAGCGAAGGAATCAATACGGAATTCCACGTGGAGCCGTCGCTCCATGCATAGCTGGAAGAGCCTTGCAAGGTTTCCATTATGCCTATGATCGTACTCGGCTGAGTTGCAGAAGTGAAATACACCTGTTTTCCGAGCGCGTCGCCAGCTGGAAATAATTTGTCGGCCAATGCCTTGGAAACAATGGTCACAGCGGGGGAGATATTATCGAATTGTCCTTGCGCACTGACCTCGTCGCTATTGAAGTTACGCCCGGCAACCAGCCGGATGCCGAGCGTCGACAAGGCGTGATTGTCCGCATTGAAGAAGGTGGCTCTTGCATTCGGTCGTGAATTGGGCTGAAGGCTCAGGCCAACCCCTCTATTGATATTGCTGATCGAGATACTGTTGGTTTCATAGGCATCCTCCACGCTAGGCAATTGCCGTAAAGCCGCCAAGTCGGCACGAATCGATGCTTCAACGGTGGATTTTTCCGCAGCCGTGTCTGTCTTCAAGCCGGTGTGTTCGGTGCCCACAAACAGTATTCTGTTTTCTGCAATGCCCGTAGATCGGTCAAGCCGTTGGGTATGGTAGCTGAAGATAAACAAGGCATTACTCACGATCGCCAGGGTAATGGCGATCTGCAACGTGATAAGCATCGCACGGGACTTATGCCGCACTAACGCTGCAATGATGGGATGCAAATGCATGAGAACTTCCTTATGAGCCTTTCAGTTGCAGAGCAGGATTGATTTGCGTTGCACGCCAGGTCGGAAACAGCCCGGCCAGCAAAGTCACCGCCACCGCCAGCAGCACGGTGCCGACTAGCAATGACAGGTCCACGTTCACCAATGCGGTAATGTCGGGGTCGAGAATGCTGCGCATGATTATCACCCCACCCCAGGTCATCAGCCCCCCCAATGCGCCACCAGCAAGGCCGATACCTCCGGACTCGGTCAGAAATTGAACGACAATCTCCTGCTTGCTGGCTCCCAGCGCACGCCTAATGCCTATTTCGGGGGCTTTGCGCATGAACTTGGCAAGCAACAGGCCTACGGTATTCACCATGCAAGCGACGAGCAGGCCGAACGCCACGGCGAGAGAAATCTTGATATCAGATGGGGCAACCTGCTCATACTCCAGCCATTGCTTGAGATTTCGCAAGCGATTATTGGGCGCCCACCCGAAGCGACCGCTGCGCTGTTGTTCGCGCGCGTAGTTGTCGAGATAACTCAAATACTGATCGTGTTCGGTAGTCGAATCGAGCTCAACCATGTAGCCGATCCAGATGCAATTGGATTTCAGGATTCCGGCAAACCCCGGAGCTCTGCTTCCGGCAGTCGCCGGGCAGCGAAGGCTGCCGGCCGGAAAAATGCCCTGATCAATGGACGTCGTAAACGGCATGAACACCTGGTCCGCTGGGCCAAAGGCATTGCTATTGGCAAGATCATAGAACTGCGGCTGGGGATGCCAGTGGTCCAACACGCCGACAATGCGGTAGGAACGCTGATCCAACTGCAAGGTCAGGCCAACGCCACTTTTGTCGCCAAACAATCGCCGGTTGAGGTCGCTGTCTATCACGACAACGTTGGCATGATCCTGTTCCTCTTTCGATGACCAGCGGCCTCCATAGCGAAACGCCGCGTCCACGATAGAAAAGAAATCGCCACTCACCGCATGGCCGGGCACGGCCCATGGATGCTGGGTAGCGTCCATGGGCGTTATCGTAACTCTGAATTGGTAGAGCGCCGTTTGCTTTGGCGCCCGCCCATCGCGCAGCAGTTGAACAGCGTCGAGATAGGTCATCGCGTCATTGGGTTCGTCCTTTCCGTTTCCGGACGTACTTCCCCAGCTGTCAATTTGCGGAAAATAAAGCTGGGACGATTTCCACGGGATCGGATCCCCAGATGCTGCACGAAAGACCGCGTAAGAGGTCATCGATGCAGAAACACCGAATGCCACTGAAGCGATCATCAAGAACGTCAGCACGGGATTTCGCCGCAAGCTGCGCACGCTTAGTTTCAGGTAGTGATAAAACATGACTCTCCCGTTGTTCTCTTCAGGCCCACTCGCGATTTGCAGCGCCATTCATTGCAAAACCGACCGGACTGTCATGATCGTTCCCCTTTGACACTCTCGCGCCACCATGTCGCCAGTGTTCTTGCATGTGGTCCACGCAGGATCGAGAAATGATCCCCTATGCTTGATTGAATATTCAGAAGCTCCGCCAAATCACTCCATCTTCGGCTGGCCTGCTCCATCCGCTGGGCAAAATCATCCACCTCCCCCTCGGAGCTGGCCGCAAGAATCAGATTGAGCGTGCCGCGATATTTCAAAAGCGGCGTGTAGCGCACGCGGCGCGCGCAGGCATAGGTATCCAGCGCACCCCGCAGCGATTCGGCTTTGCTGCGCGCTGGAAGCAAGCTCGCCTTGACCATGACCTGATGCAGCTGTTCAAGGAACAGTGTCCTGTCGCCGCTTTCGATACATGCCTCGCTCAGTTCGAGCTTCTCGCCGAACGTACGCTCTATGGCGTATCGGTAATCGCGAAACAGGCTGGGCTCCGTGATATCCACCCAGAGTTGGCCAGCATCCGCCGGCGAGCGGCTGTCAACCAACGTAAGTGATGCAATACAACCACCACGCTGCTGGATGCGACATGCCAACTCGAACGCCACCCAACCGCCGAATGAATGGCCGATCAGATGAACCTCCTCCGTGTTCGGCAGGCTTTCCAGCGCCGCAAGGTGATAAGCCGCGGCAGCCTCCACGGCCATATGCGGCGGATGTGACTTGATCAATCCTCTGGGCTGGAGGCCATAGATCGGCATCGCGTCATCCATGGTTTCAATCACGTCGTGGAAGTAGGTCACGCTCGCTCCCGCGCCCGGCAACAGCACGATCGACGCAGCACCGCGCCCACCTTCACGTAGACGAACGACGCTTTCATCGGCATCAAGCCATGATTCGTCCAAGCCCCCACGCTGTTCCAATAGCTCAGATATCTTTTGTCCCAGACTACGGCGATGGGCCTGCTCGGCAAGCATGCTCGAGTGAGTGCCGCCACAGGCGATGTAACGAACGCCTTGCGTGCCGCACACGCTTTCCCATGCGCTTATGGCAGGCGGCGGCTGATCGATGCTCCGTGCGCATGCTTTGTCCCTGGAAAAACTCGTAGTGGCGTAGCACTGATTCAGTGTGAGTGGCAGGCCCGGCACCTGGTAACGCCTGGCCGCAACGTTGTAATGGTGCACCTGCTCCCAGGCGCAAGCTTCCGTCACAAGATCGTGGTCCTGGGCATAGGCTCCCAGCACGTGTCCCTGCGAAACCAGGTCAGACAAGCTATTGGTTGCTGCGTGGCTGCGCAATTCTTCGATGCGATAACGCATATGCGCATGACAGTTCTGCTCGATGGTATCGATGAGCATCGACTTGACCTCCGTAAGGTCAACCTTCAAGCATTTTGGGTAGGACACATCGATCATGACCAGCGCCGCCACCTGCTGATCGTTCCCCAACAACCGTTGCGCAATGGCATACGCCAGAATGCCACCGGACGAATAGCCTGCGAGACGGTACGGCCCTTCTGGCTGCACCTTACGGATCATATGCACCATCCGCGCTGCCATCGCTTCCATTGTGTGCAGCGGTGCAGTGCGCGCTGCCGGCCACGGCAACGCATAAACGGGGACGCTGACATCGATGTCGCGTGCCAGTTCGAAGACATAGGAATAATCCCCCAGCCCGGATGGCACGAAGAACATCGGCAGCTGATCACCACTGCGACGGACAGGTATTGCCTCGTTCTCGCGGCGATCTTCGTTGCCGGCCGCCAGCTGCATGGCCAGGTCCTGCAAGACGGGGGTTCGGAACACATATTGAAGCGGCACACTGAGCCCCTGCTCCTTGGCCTTATTGACGAAGCGTACGGCCAACAGCGAATGGCCGCCTAACTCGAAGAAGTTGTCGTGCCGGCCCACCCGTTCAATCTTCAGCAGGTCCTGCCAGAGTGCGGCCAGGGTGTTCTCTACTTCCCCTCGTGGCCCTTCGTACGTCTCCCGCGCATACGCCTCCCCGTCCGGCGCTGGCAACGCCTTGCGATCCAGCTTACCGTTCGGGGTCAGCGGAAACGCTTCCATCCGCACAAACGCCGACGGCACCATGTACTCGGGCAGGCGCTCGGCAAGATGTGCACGCAGTTCGGCGATCAATGTCGTGCACTCCTCAGCCACAACATAGGCGACCAGGCGCTTCTCGCCGCTGTCCTCGCGTGCGATGACCACCGCTTCGCGCACCGACGATTGTTCGCTCAGGCGCGCTTCGATCTCGCCCAGTTCAATGCGGAAACCGCGGATCTTAACCTGATGATCGTTGCGGCCCAGGTACTCCAGGTTCCCGTCCGGTAGCCAGCGCACCAGATCGCCGGTGCGGTACATCCGTGCATCCGGCCGGGTGCTGAAGGCATCCTTGAGGAAACGTTCGGCGGTCAGCTCGGGACGATTC